>Ga0307515_10011844_pt1 | contig 16494 bp, 10 predicted proteins | sample 17_EM_MG_FD_194513 | JGI IMG/M metagenome (GOLD analysis project Ga0307515, IMG submission 194513) | Populus trichocarpa ectomycorrhiza microbial communities from riparian zone in the Pacific Northwest, United States - 17_EM | ecosystem: Host-associated > Plants > Roots > Unclassified | place... | reverse complement strand
TTGATGATATTTATTTCCCTATTCGAATTGTTAAATAGAGAATATTGAATGATGCATGCATCCTCAATAATTGCTTTTACTATTTTTTTTAATTGTTTTTACCTATAAAAAAATTAATTACTTTAAAATGATGTTGTTTATAACATATAGACTAATGTTTAAAGTTTGATTATTAAAATTAATTGTCAAATTCAATGAAAAACCTTAATTTTTTTAATAAATAATAGTTTCGAGGATGTGATAAATCAAGTTGATAATCAAGACCTTGTTTTGCCATAACCCTAATAGTTTAGGGATAAAATATGCCATTAAACCTTGTCATGCATTCCAAATTCATGATCAAATTAAGCCACGTGTAAAATTCCAAGATGGTGTGTTAATCCTACGTGGAGGTATTGTAGAATACAGTCAGTCAGTCACCATCCAAAAAAAGTTTAAGAATTTAATAGAAATTTATTTTTTAATTAAAATATCCTATTTTTTTTTATTTAACTCAAGAAATTAAAAAAATATATATTAAAAGGTTATCATGATCAATCTTTTTGGTAGATTAACAGCATCAATTTCGCCATTTCATTTTGGTTTATTTTGGTTTGGGGTTTTATAATATTTTTTTCTAAAACCCAAATTATTAATTTATTTTTTAAATTAAGTAATCAAAAGCCATTTTAGATATAAAAAAAGATACTTAACTTTTTATTTTTAGATATAAAAAAATATACTTAACTTTTTATTTTTTTAAATTAACGTGGGTGTATGGATCAGCTTGCGCGTACGTCGACTAATCCCACGGGTTCTGAAGTTAACGACCATATAAGCCTCTAGTGGCTCTAAGGTTTATGGGACTTGAACTGATGATCTCTAAAAAGCAAACTCAGAACCTGATCAGTTGAGTTATACCTCTCGGATCAGGTTTATATTAAACTTTTATTTAATCTTTACATAGTGGTTCCCAACAAATAATCAAAAGCTTTACCTTAGTCTCCACTCATTTTTTAATTTTTATTTTTTTTAATGTTGATGCTTTGGATGAAGGGAATTATCGTCAATCATCATCATCAAGGCTAAGTTTGCTTGGAAGGCACATTAATTATTCAACCATTCCACTAAATTTGGTCGAGTATTTAAATGATATTTAAGTCTCCTCCTTTTAAATAAATATGGATGATTTATCTTTAATTGGATCAAATAAATAGTTTAATCTCAAGATACAAACTTTGGTTTTAATATAATAATAACATGACCGTGAAAGCTATGGTATTTATCATATATGGAAAGGGTTGATTTATTCAATCCAAGTTAATAATTATTTGAAAATAATTAAAATAATGTTGTTTAATAAAAATTAAATTTTTAAAAAAATTAACAAGTTGATGGTTGGATTTTGATTAGAGTGGTTGGGAGTGTGGTTGCGGTTACTTTTTAAAGTGTTTATTATGCCGAAATGCATGAAAATGATGTTTTTTTTAAAAAAAAAAATTATTTTTGAGATCAGCGCATCAAAACGATCCAAAATATACCAAAAAAATTAATTTTTTTCAAAAAACAATTTAAATTTTGGAGGAAAACGCTCTCTAAGCTTGGATCAATAAATCAAACCATGTTTTCTTGATGAATTAATAAGGTTTTTTCTTCTTTCTAAATTATTCTAAACCCTAAATTAACCGAGTTCTAGATCAACCTGTCTGATGATCCAGATTTTTAAATCAAAACTCAATTCACCTTTCAATTATTATTTGATTCAATTAAAATCCCGATAAGAATCAAGCTTTCAATTCTAAGTTTTTCAAGTCAGTTTAACAGCTATGATTCAGGCGATTAGGGCTGATTTTATTCTTTTTGTTATTGGAATGTAATTTTATTTCTCTATTTAGTGTAAGTGAAAATGCAATTAAGTGGAAGAGGTGCTCTTGCAACCTCCGAACCTAACCACGAAATGGGACTCAGGACCCTTCAATTTTGCAAAAAAACGCCACCACAACACCTTTACTCTCACCTCCATGCTCATTCATTGCATTTATCTTTTTGCTTCAAGATCCAGGAAGCGACCCAGAGAATCTATAAATAGCAACAACACAAAGTGAAAAAACAAGATGAATTCGTACGAGTTTGGCACTGCGGTATCTCCTGTTTTTTAATGTATTTTTTGAAATTAATTTTTAATTAGAAAAAATATTGAATTAATGATTTTTTTTATATTTTTTTGATGATTTTTAATCTGCTAATATTAAAAATAAAAAATATTATTCTAATATATTTTTAATTAAAAAATATTTTATTATTAACGTGGGTGTTCGGACCAGCTTGCGCGTACTTCGACTAATCCCGTGGGCCCTGAAGTTAACGATCATGTAAGCTTCTAGTGATCCTGAGATTTGTAGGACTCCAACTGGTGATCTCTAAAAAACAAATTTAGGATCTGACCAATAAAACTACACCCCTCAAAATTAATTAAAAATAACAACAAAAATTATTATTCTTACGAGATCTGGTATATTAGGCTAGATTGCTTATGCTGCAGAAGATGTGTTGGATCTCATCATCATATCTCTGCATACTTAAATTATTTGCTTTTTTGATGCTTATTCAAGAAGGCGATGCATTGATTATAAGAACTTGCTTTTTATTAGTGTTTAAGGTTCGTTAATAGTTTTTTTTAAAAAATATTTTTTATTCAAAAATATATTAAAATAATATTATTTATTTTAAAAATTATTTTTCATATTAACATATCAAAAAAATTATATAAAATACGGGACACACTAGATCATGCAAATCAAAACATATCATGTCACAAATGACCATGCCAACAAAACTTTCTATGATGAAATCGAAAAGAAAAAAAGTTTAGCAACCAAAGTGTAAAGTAAAACAGAGTTGAGTGACTGAAATGCAAAAAAATAAAATGTAAAACTGTGGGGTGAAGACTGAAAGATGAGGGGATGGACCACCTATCTATATAGCAAAGCACCTATCTCTTTTATAATTTATAGTATGAAACCTTTTTCTTTCTCGGTTACTTTCTGATAAAACTTTCTTGCTTACAATTTTTTCAGTCTTTGGAAAACAGACGTATCTTCAGACTCATCAGATATATATATATATTTAATTTTTTTTAATATATTGATATTAAAAATAAATAAAATCTAATTTTAATATATTTTTTAATTAAAAAACACTTTAAAAAACAATCACTACTATATTTTTAAAGGATCATGTAGATATTGAAAACTATAACTTGCAATAATGATAAATTTAAACCATTTGAGAGTTTACATAATCAACTCATATCCATTAATTTAATTAATTTTTATTTTTTAAAATAATATCATTTTAATTATTTTCAAAACTGTATCATTTTAAAAACCAGTCAAATTCAAAAATTTTAGTGGGGAAGACAATAAATGTGAAAATGTTCTGGGTAAGTGAACATGCATGTAAAACGTTTAATTTTTAAAACTATTTCTTTGCCGTCAAAGAAAGACATTCGAAGAAATCAGAAAATGGATTTCACTAAAAGAATCCAAAACATGAATTCATCTGTCATTTGATTATCTTTAGACTAGTCAAATTAAACACCTGATCCATTGAATTAGAAACCCTGAAAAATCAATGGGCTTTTCATCTCATTCCCCCCAAAAAATCAACGGGCCTTGTCATTGTCTTGATTAATAATATGATATTGATATATGACAAAGAAAGACGAACAAAGATTAACCACTAGGAAGGAACATGGTCAACCACAATTAACGCCCAAGAAATTGCCCGAGCAATTTCCATAGCCATGCATGCACAAACAATTATCCCAGATAAAAAACCTTAAGAACCCATCTCCAAAAATAAAAACCCACCTCAAAGTCTCAATCTTTTTTCAAAATGGTTTCCAAGACTCGTTTAATTCTGTCAGATTTTGTAGTTTCTCTTATGTGGGTATGGTCAGGTTCTTTGATAAAGATTTTTGTGTTCAAGGTTTTGGGAATGGGGCATGATTCAAGAGGTGAATTTTTGAAGAATTCTTTGTCAATTATGAACATGTTTCTTTTTGCGTTCTTGGGTAAGGTTACTAAAGGAGGGGCTTATAATCCTCTTACTATTTTGTCTTCTGCTATTTCTGGGGATTTCAGTCAGTTTCTCTTCACCATTGGGGCTAGAATCCCTGCTCAGGTTAGATTTTCTCTCTCTGTAAGGTGTGACTTAGTTTTGTTTCATCTAGATGTGAATTGGGTTTGTTTCGTTTGCTTGAAATGCGAGGAAAATGGGTTGTATTGTAGTTTGTATATTTTATTGTGTTCTTGTTTGTGTTTGGTTTCAAATAATGGGTTCAGCTTAAACAATTACTGCAAGATTTTTTGGCCTGTGATTTATTTTAAAAAAGAAAGGTCAATATACTATTGGGAAGAACATGGTGCCAACCAACATGAACTCAAATTGGGGTTTTGTTAAGCAAGTTTGTATTTTGATTAACTTATGAGCAGAATTTGTGATGGCTGCGTCGCATTGCTTTTCATGACTTTTTCAATAAAGGATATGATATTTACTCACCTGTTGAATATATGGTAACAACACTGACTAATTATGTTGGGTTGGGTAATTCATTGAAGCTGTTATCCTGTTCCTTGAATGGGTTGGTGTATTATTTGAATGAGATAGCTGAAATTGTGTTTGGATGCTAGTGGGATCTTGATTATGGTGACATATGACCAGTGAAATGTTTTCCCCTTCGCTGCATTTTGTCTCGGTATTTCTAAATTCTAATATTATAACTATTATCATTATCATCTCAAATTGGTCTGATCTAGGTGCTGATTTTCAATTTTAAAGAAAGCATAATGTTTGTGGCTCTTGGATGATTGGTGAAAGCACGGGATTTGGGTTGATCAATCACCAAAGATGCATTTCTTTGGCTCCTGGCAACTTACCATCCGTTTGGAAAAGAAATGAATTAATGCCTTTAGAAGATTCTGCATTTAGTTAATTCACGTGAGCATTAAGCAAACCACTCTTATCCTGCCATTGTGCCCTGTTTAAGGCGACGGTGCATGCATTTTTGTAGAACAGTGTTTGCTTAAGCAAACGTGGAGATGTTGTGGCTGAGAAGACAAATACTGACTGGACAAGAAAACCCGATATCAGTTACCACTGGTCTGAGCATTTAGCAACAGTGCTCTACAGAAGTAACTTGATTGTTTTACTGGAAGTTCTTTGCTTGTTATTTTTTAAGTTTTTTTGGTGTTGCGGTTGAACCGCCGTTTCACTTTTTTTAATTTTTTTTCGTGTTTTTTGATCGTTTTGATGTGCTGATGTCAAAAATAAATTTTAAAAAATGAAAGAAATATTATTTTGATGTATTTCCAAGTGAAAAACACTCTGAAATGAAATCTCTACCACACTTCAAATAAGCACTAATCTATCATTTATTTATCTGGTTTTGTTGATCAAATTTCTGATTTGAAGGTCTTGAAGACATCTTATTTGAAATATAATGTCTTTTGATTGGAATTCTTTCTCTAGGTAATTGGATCTATCACTGGGGTTAGGCTCTTTATTGATACGTTTCCTGAGATAGGACTTGGACCACGTTTGACTGTTGACATCCATAAAGGAGCTCTCACAGAAGGATTGCTGACATTTGCCATTGTTACTATCTCTCTTGGGCTTGCAAGAAAGATCCCTGGAAGTTTCTTCATGAAGACTTGGATCTCAAGTGTCTCGAAGTTATCTCTTCACATACTTGGCTCTGATCTAACGGGTGGTTGTATGAACCCAGCCTCTGTAAGTCATGTTCTCATCTTCTAGTTACAACATAATGCATGTATCTTAAGTTTGTTTAGCTTCAAGAAGGTTGGATAGAGATGACCTGAACCTTTTTAAACTCTGTAGGTGATGGGATGGGCTTATGCCCGTGGAGATCATATAACCAAGGAGCATATACTCGTATATTGGCTTGCCCCAATAGAGGGAACTCTGCTGGCAGTATGGACATTTAAGTTGCTATTTCGTCCACAAAAACAAGATGAGAAAGAAAAGTTGAAGGGCAAAACAGAATGAAGAAACGCCCCTGAACTTTTCAGCTAAAATTGTGCTGTATGATCTCACCTGCAAGCCCCAAAGGGGGGCAATGCATGTAAATTCGAAGAAAGTCTCACTGAAGGAATTCAGTGTAACTACATTTCATTATATGTGAAATATCTGCTGCTTTTGTCTGTGAAATATCTGCTCCATTACTGTCTTCTCTCTAACTTGCTAGTCACAGCATCCAGGTTTATTCACCGTGAACTATTTTGAACCTTTAATTTCAAAAGTTGATAAATGGCATTAACACTGTTCAGCAGCAAATTTTTTCCTGCTTTCTGCGACGTAGACATTAACTCACCGCAGCTTGAGAAATGGCAAATAAAATGGATGTTCTAGACAAATACGGATAATAATTATCAAATAAGTTTAATGATTGTTATTGAAGACAGGTCGGTAGGATAACCCGACACCCATGAGCAAGTTTTTAAATTAAACAAGAAGAGAGTTTTTAAATTAGTTAAATAGACGTGATTTAATCCTTTCGAACAAAACATAGTTTGTTTTTTTAAAAAAAATAATTAAAATTATATTGTTTTAGATTAACACGGACAGGTTTTAATAACTTTGATTTGATGTTTCCTTGCCCTAAGAAATTGGTTCCAAAATATCACTTGTAATCGGTCATTCCAAGTCACAAGCACAAAATCCACCTTCGGTTGTTTAGTATTATTCCTCCGTTGGTGGAATCTAGTACTCAATTCGCTTGCAAACTTCTGTATTACAAGTTTTGCAACCCATATCTGCTCAGCAAAATGGTGTGAAAGGAGAAATGGAGGTGAGGGGACTAAAATTATGTTAATTTACATTACGAAAGGACACCATTTTATATGAATGTTTCCTCAGTTACATACTGTAAATCTAGCCATAGTGCATCAAGACTACCAAAGCTGGGCATGAAAGGGGGTAAATGAAACTCAGACAAAACTTTACTAGTAAACAAGTTGTGGTTCAAACTCTGCGAAATCAACAGATCCAGACTCGATTGGTGGCATTAGATATGCAGCCAAGAGCTCAGAAGCTAATGCTGCAATAAGGGGAATTCTCTTGAAGTTCTTGACAAAGGAATTGTCTTGGCTCTCATTAACAGCTATCAGCTTCTGGTTAATTTCCACCATTCTGTCCAACTTCCTCTTGAACTCTGGGTTCTCAACATCCAGCACAGCTGGGAAGATTCTAGCTGTTGTGCGGTTTGTCTGTATAATGAGAAACAATGCAATGATTATTGAAAATCTAGGACGTTAGAGTCACAAGTGCATATCCATTAGTCTAGGCTATAAATTCGATATCCCCTTCTCAAGGTCATCTAGGCAAGCGAAAGGAGAATTAACACTGCATCAAATGAAACATAACATTGGGGTAATTGGGAACCATGCGAAGCGATACAATACCATTCGAAGGAAGATTGCATATCATCAATAATTCAGTATGGATATGGAAGTAGATGACAAAAAAATACTCAGATTAGAACTATGTGCAAAGCAGACAGGTATAAACCATTAGCCTCACCTCAATAATCACATGCATGTCAAATTCTTTGGTATTGAGCCCAATGCCTTCATAGAAAGCAGTTCGCTGGCAATCGTTAAGGTACATTGTCACATATACCTGCAAAATCAATTCTCTAAGATGTAAGAAGAGAGGAAAAAGACATGAGATAATCCTTGCATTAGTCTCAAGTTTCAAGGCCAGTACTTTGGTTGAATGGTTAACACGCAACCCAATTATTAAACCTAGAACAATTGTAGGCACACTAGATGGGATTGCCTGATTGTATTTGGATAAGATTTTTCAATAATATCAAGTGACCAATGGTTCATTGCACACACATAAGCATTTACAGAAACATTACAGATAATCTAAATATGGTATGAAAATGCATCTGGTGTAAGAAAGTTACCGATAGGCAAAAGAAACGTGACCACAGCTTTGCCTTCCAATCGTTGAGGAATTGAGGCTGTGCTTTCATCAATGCGGAGAAGAAATCACCATGTCTGTTCTCATCCTGGCACCAGTTCTCAAAGTACTTGAAAATAGGATAACACTGGTAGTCAGGATTTTCCATGAGATGTCTGTAAATTGTTATGTATCTCCAGTACCCAATTTTCTCAGACAAATATGTAGCATAGAAAATGAACTTTGGCTTGAAAAATGTGTATTTCCTAGCCTTTGTTAGGAACCCCAAGTCCAAGGCCAGATTGAAATCAGACAAACCCTTGTTCAAAAATCTGCATGCAACACCAAAAAAAGTCAATTGTATATACAAAGGTTCGATCATTCTTGAAAAGTGATTCACATGTGAGAAAAAGAAGGCCAATATTTTCACACACCCAGCATGCCTGGCTTCATCCCTGGACATGAGGGAGAAAATCTCTGCTACCACTGGATTGGTTTTCTACAGCATCAATTGTTAAGATTAGTTAGTTAATGATAGAAAAAAAGGAATTAAATTTCACTAAACACAAGAAAACAAGCAAGAAATTAAAGTGATCTTAGAGGAATACCTTGAGTCTCCTTCCAAGCTCTTTGTAGAGAAGGAAGCCAGAGAACTCAGCAGTGCAAGACCTCTCCAAGAACTCAACAAAAATCTGTCTCAATGGTCCTTGCATCTTGTCAGCTGCTTCCTTGAACTCCTTGTTTCTCACAAAGTGAGTCTGGTTGTAGTCAGTCTTGAATTCTTGCAGAAGTGCTTCAAACTCAGACTGGTTCAAGTTCTTGTTAATGTCAGTATTGAAAAGGGTCTCCATTTCATCAAAATCAGTGGTGTAGAACCTAGGTGCCAAAAGGGTCTCTTTGATTTCACCTTTGTTACCTTTCTTCTTTGGCTTTGGACTTCTTGTTGTCTGTGCAGTAGCTGACATCTTGATGGTACTGAATTTGGGGTACGAGAAACTTCTTGGGTTTCCAAATTTCGGTGTGGAGCTAAATTTGGAGATGGGTTTTACTAAAGCCATCTCTGCAGCCATTTTTTCTTGGAGAAAGGTTCTTGCTTTGAAGTGGCAACGGTGGTGGAAAGCAACGAGCTTTCAAGCGGGGAAAGCAGAGACTAGAAGAACAAGGATAGGACATGTGATTTCTAATTGGTTGACAGGAGATTCAATCTCATCCAACGAAATCTATGAATCTAAATGGGAACTTGACACGTGTCATATTCTTACAGGCCTATTTGAGTGGTTATGATAACTGTGATAATGCCATTTGTACCATGGCTTGTGGTCTGTATTTCACCACATAAAATTCTTATTAACGAGTTCCATTGATTTTTTTCCCTCTTTCCTTTATGTTTACTTGGTAGTTAAACAGTTATCAACCAAGCTCTAGGCCCATTATTGGTTTGCTTGCTTTTGCTTGTGGCAATGCGGTAGCTTTGGAACCTTTAAAAATGGATTTTCAAGTTGGGAAAATGTGAAATCAAATGAGAAACTGAAATCTTATTCCCCGCCCCTCGTTTTGATTTTAACTCATCCAACTCATGATCTAATTTTAAACCCAACTCGCGACCTAGTATTAAACCAGATCGTGTCTTATAACTAGGATTAAAATTACTACTATGATCTCAGCTTCTTTAGTTCAGACATGCAGGGCTCGTGCTCACGAAGAGAGGAAGAGTGAAGGAATCATACTACAACTTCTAGAAATGAGAACTTTGGTTCCAAACCTCTACAACTCGTAAAATCCAATCTGTCTTCACAAAAAAGAAAAGAGAGAAAACAAGCCTATCTGGAAAAAAGAAAGATCTTAACAATTTTACCTTCACAGATAACTCACTACCTCTACAACTCGTAAAATCCAATCTGTCTTCACAAAAAAGAAAAGAGAGAAAACAAGCCTATCTGGAAAAAAGAAAGATCTTAACAATTTTACCTTCACAGATAACTCACTCGTCTGTAGGTATCTGGATTATTACAAAATGTCACCTTTACAACTTGCAACAACACATAAGTCGGTATTTTTTTAATGAACAGATGAAAGTGTACGATCAGTTTCTGTTCTTTTTTCCAGCAAAAGCAGCATTGATAAGCTAGCATTCAACCTTTATGAAATTACAGCCCTTCGAAGCCCGGCAGCTACCAACTAGTGCAATCACAGGAACAAGCTATCCTTCGTATATGATTCAAAATATTTAAGCAAAAGATATTCTGCAGCAAAACCTGTAGAAGAACAAGTAATGTAGTTGGTAGAGAAAAGAAGAATGGAGCATTTGTATGATTATCAATAAACTCGGCGAGTAACAGAGTAAGAAAGAATCTAAGAAGTTCAAATTTGCTTCACCCAATTTCCCACATGGAATTTGGAATAATTCTTTTGTGAATCAAGTTATAATGTGGATGCACAGAAATCATTATCAAATCCCAATCTTCTGTATATGATATTACGATGATGAGTTACTTCATTCAGATAAGTGCACAATCATGATGCATATCCCGCTAAAGTTCAATCGATTCATTTCAATGCACCGGTGGCAAAAAAGGTCAGCACAAACCTCTATACTTGAAGATCTGGTGCTGTGGTTTGATGACAATTATGATTGTTATTAGTTCCCTTGGCCAGGTTTGTCCCATCTTCAACGGTAGATTTCTTGATTAATACTCCATCTTCAGCAATAGAGCTTTGCAAAGATTCTATCACTCCGTTATCAGCAATGGAACTTTGAGCAGGTTCTCCAGCTCCATCTCCAGCAATGGAAATTTGAACTGATTCTCTTGAACTTCTAGCAGATTCCCTCACTCCATCAAAGGCATCTGGACCTTGTACAGATTCTATTGAACCATCTCCAACAATAGAGGTTTGCACCGATCCTTTCAAATCTAGTTCACCGTGAGAGAATGGGTCCATGCCTGGCCTTCCATCTTCCTCCATCTTTAAATTATCATCAGAATCATCATCGTAATCTAAATCTCGCAAAATTTCTGGAAGGGAATAGTTACTAGCTCCTGCAACCTTAGCTCCCATTTCAATGTCGATTTTCTCCTTTGAGCTAACCAGATTATCTCCAAGATTTAGCGTCAGAGAGCCGACTGCCATATATTCATCTTCATCCACGAATGATCGAAATTTATTCATTGAAGGTGGAATCTTGGAGAAAAAGATTTCTCTAATATTTCTTATTACTCCCCTATTATATGGATTCTCCTTCTTATCATACCTGTAGCGGAAATTCTCATACGTAGTCTGTATAAGGAAAAAGACCAGAAATGTCAAATAAGATTTTAAAGAGTAACTAGTTGGCCCAGTTTATTTTTGGATAAAAGTGTCACCTGGTTTGTGCTAATCAGATAGGAATGGAAAGCTGTGAGGCCACCAACAAACCAGACAGCTATGAAGCAGTAGACTATGAGAAAATCAGCGAGTACATCATGTGATATAGCTTCCCATACATTTGACTTCCCATCAAGAATGAAGACCCAACTAAACCCGAAAACAAATAAGCACAAGATGGTTGCTGTCGATATAAACATGAAGAAGAACCGATAGTTACGCTGCAAACCAGATCAAGACATGATAATACAGTAAGTTCCCCACAGAAAGGTAACAGTGTGCGATACAATCATATTACGAACTGTATGAATCGATGAGGGTTGTTTTGCTTATTCACAGAAATTGAGATCACAAATAATTAATCTTGTTTTTCTTCCCTGGCTTACTAATTGAAGTCTGCGCCATTTCTCCATTGAAAACATATAGCCCAAAAGTGTAAAGGACATCCGTGCCTCTCGATTGTACTTTAACTTAGTGAAGTCAGGATTTTAATTGGTAAGCTGTCACTGTGATTTTTGCAAGATTACTGCTAAAATGCCACAGAATTGGCAACATGCATGGTATGGATACCAACAATAAATCATGTCATTCCTAACATTTCAACGTCCAAAACTTTTCCAGAATAAGAGACCAAACTTTGCCTAAATAGTCCAAAACAATGATCAGTATTCAATAAGAAATTATGGTATCAAGAATTCAATTGATGTAAGAGTGTACATCAAGGATCTTTATTTCTTTCTTTCCAATAAAAGGAGAAAAAGAATGACATCAAACTACTATTTGAAAGTAAATGCAGCATAATTTGGATGAGAGCAAATATCCATGGAAGAAATCATGAAAACATCACAAAATTTAAAGCAGCTAAAATTCATACAACTTTTTGGTGACCAGATATGCCTACCCTTTTAAGTAGACATCTCACAACAGGTTGCAAATGGATGCAATAAGACCAGATTTGAGCACATCCAAATTTTGGCACTAAAACTATAGGAAAGGTCTAGATGCAGTGTTAATAGAGTTACTAGGGCAATCAGGGAGCACCAAGTTCAATAGAAAAGGATCCAGTATATCTGATGAAGAGCAAATAAGCAATGAGAATGACAAGATATGTTATTCATTCCCATGATAGTATTCCCATAACTGTACTTGTTAATGATTTCCATGACATATCTGTTTAATTGAAACAAAAGAGGAAAATTTTCAAATTATTATTCAATGCTTAATAAATCTTCTTTCCAGAACATGCAGGCTATCTCCAAAAAAGTTGAATTTGTTGCTTGTCCCACAAAAAAATAGTGTTATCTAAATTTATTTGTTTGGAAAAAATAAAATTGCATCACAAGGAACTTGAACTTACTATTCCAATACACTGACCAACCCATGGACAGTGATGATCAAATCTCTGAACACAGTTGTTGCAAATTGAACAATGAGAAGCACGGGGAGGACGATAAAGCAAACAGGTGTCGCAGTACTTAACTTTAACTGCGTGGCCATTTACCATCACATCTTTTGTCCGAGGTAATCTCAAATAGGGGGTTCTCCCATTGACCCATTCCATTGATGGGGTTACGTCACCTGTTTCATCTGACTCAGGAGGCTTTGTGTTTCTACGGACTATTCCAGGATCCCGAGAAGATGTTAAGAAGAGAAACAATAAATCCTACAGAAAAAGTTTACTTTATTATTAAATTTTTCATTATATGCAAGAAGAGGTGGTTTTGCACAGAAATTACTGAAACACTTGTCAGAAATTTGACTGCCTATCTACTAATGGAAACTATAATGTCAGACAACTTTCACTTGGTAGTCATTTAACAACAAATCTTTCTGAAAATTTTTAGTAAGTTGAAAAACTCACATCATAAGCTGCAAAAGAAAAATCCCATAAAGAAGCCAAAATAAAAGCCAAATCCCATAATTATTGCATTTCATTCAATTGCTGTGCTTCCATTAAGAACAAGTAAATTGCAACTCTGCCTATTGTTAGCACTGCTTGAAGCCAAGTTGAAAATGAAATACTTACTAATACAGTAAGGATCGAGCCCACGAAAAATACAGGATACCACCGAGCTGGATTTTTGGTACCTTTGTCCAAAATCTTGTTATAGACTTTTATACAAAAACCAATAGCAGGGGCAGCAATAAGAAGCATTGATAGAAAAATCGACGCCACATCAGGACCAAAGATCAATCTCCCGCCACAGAAAAATCTCTGATGAAACCAAGACAAAAAACAACTAAAGCTCATCAATGCTACAATTCCATAAAAGGAAACAATATTCAAGATTTAAAAAAAAAAAAACTGTCATGAGGATGTGTGCATTTCAAATGCAACATGATAAATACTCAGCAAATTCGCAAGTTGATCAAGTGAATCAAGAAATGGTCAGCTGAAACTTCACAAGGAATCCAAGACCAAACTAAGTAACTAACTGATATACTGATAAAGAACAATGAACCAGAGGAATATTTTCTTAAATTGATTAAAAAATTTTGGAATGTTGGAGAACTCTAACCAGAAACCGAACAAACTTCTTGCCGCTAATCACGCATCAAAATTGCAGGGTGAAATTATTTACAAAATCCAACCAAGTTCAACACAACAAGAAACGACTTCATGAACCAATTTCAATTATGACCAAACAAAATTAAAAGTTTTTACCGCTTCAAAATCTACCAGTCCAGAATGCATCTAATTTCATCAAACATAACAATTAAGATCAAAGACATTCATTTCCACATTGAAATATTGAACACAACGAAGTCAACCTCCATCCACGATCAACAAAATGAAATTGCTAATAAAAAATCCAAATTTCCAAGTTGCACCACACACATCCAAAACAAAGAGAATAATCAAAACCCAATTCAGCGAATGATCAAACAACCCCATTACACAGATCAAAAAACAAACTTGACAAAGAGAGAGAGAGAAACACTAACATTGCTTCCTCTCCAAACTTGATATAGCCTCTTCGGCTTATAACCCTTGTCCATCCCTCCATTCTCCCCGCCGCCTCCTCGTCCTTCTCCTCTAGCAGGAGAAGCAGCAGTAGAAGAAGAAGAACCCAAATTTGGATTCATATTAACCAACCTCTAAACAAACACACACACACTCCCTTCTTTTTTTCTATCCACACATACCACAGCCAAAAAGATCCAATCTTTCTTTCCTTCTTGGAAATGTAATAGAAACCCAAGATTTGCAAATACTAATGGAGTGGAAATGTGAAAGAGGGAGAGAGAAAAGGAAGGTGGAGAGGTTTTTGGATCAAAAACCAGGTGCTGCTTCTTGCTTAACCAAGAGTTTCTCTCTCTCTCTCTCTCTCTCTCTCTGTTATTCTTTTTTTCCTTTTCTGTTTTTTTTTTTTTTTTTGAGGAGGTGGTGATTATACCAAGACAAAGATTCTATTATTAATTGTTGTAAGGATTAAAACTTTAGTTTAACACTATTGGGGTTTGTTTGATTCTTTCTCTGTCTAGACAAACTCTGTTACAGATAGAGGATGGGATAGAGAGACGCTGGCAACGATGAGTTCGGGGCGGATGTTTCAATTTCTCGCGGCTTTTCCGCCAGTATTATTGTTTATTTATTTAATTATTATACGTGTATGCCTTATTATTATTTTCTTTTCTTATTTAAATTAATTTTTATGTTCGTCATTTTATATAGGTTTTTTTTAAAAAAAAAAAACAATACGAGGACTAGTTTTAATGGAGGAATTATAGAGTATGCCGTGAAATGTACCTTTTTCTTTTTCTTTTTAACCATAAAATCTATAAATAAATCACGTGGAAGGTATATAGAGCGTAAAAATAAAATTTATTTATGATTGAAAATATATGTATAATAATAAAAAAATATGTTTAAAATTATATTATAATTGCTTACGTTTATTCTGTGATTCTAAGATTTTCTAAGCCATTTAATAAATTTTCATTTTAATATATTGAAATTATTATTTTTAAATTTCATATTTAAAAATATTTTCATACTGCTTTTATATATCACAGCTAAATTCATCAAATGAATCCATTACAAACAGGTTATGTGTGCTAAGATTATTAGAAATTGACTTAATTAATAAAAAAAAGTATGTATTTTTAGATTAACATGGATGTTCGAGGCAGCTTGCATGTATCTCGACTAATCTTAAGAGTTCTGAAGTTAACGATCATGTAAGTCTCAAGTAGTCATGAGATTTGTAAAACTCAAACTAGTAATTTTTAAAAAACAAATCTAGAATCTGATTAATTGAGTTATATCCCTTAAGATTGCCTTTTGTTTTTAAATATTGAGGTAAGACTCATGCCTAATAATAAAAAAGAAAAATATTTTCATAAATCTTAAATTTTAGTAACTCAATTTTCTTTTTCTTTTTTTAAAAAAAGGTTGGCTATCTATTAAACCGAATGAATTGACTCACCATATACAACATAAATAATAAAAGAATTCCTTTCATAACCCTTTTATTTAATATTGGTTTTCAGCTAAGAAAAAATATTATCAATAAACTAATTAGATTTTATTTCAATTATTATTATTATTGAATAATCTAATAAAAAAATTTGATGGGCTAGCAAGAGGACGAGAGGAGTGTCCAGCCATGTTCAACGTCAACCAACGTGATGGCACAACATCTTCTTGCAAATTTGAAGTGGTCTACACGCATTTCTTTGTTTGTCCCTGTCGTCTTTCCTTTTATTCATTTGATATTATTTTTTATTAATAATTAATTTTACAAATTCTAAAATTAATAATTTTATAAGTCTTAAGTGATCTAAGGTTTGTGGAACTTCAACCAGTGATTTTTAGAGAACAAACTCAGGGTCTGATCAGTTAAGTTATACCCCGAGAATTAATTTGTTATTATTTTTTGTTCTTTATGTTTGCCTTTAATTTAACTTTCTATTGAATGTTTTGTTGTTGATTGTGTTCTATCTTTTGTTCTGTTTTAATAAATTTGTTTAAATTGTAGCAGTTGGCACGTAATTTAACAAGGCAAGGATATATTTGTTTATCCAATTCGTGCAACAAACAACGTGTTAAGAATTTATGAATTGGAAACTCATTTAATAAAATATTAATGATTAAAAATATATGTTCATATTTCTTGATTTTCTAGGTTTAAGTTTTAAATTTATTAAATTCCTTATCGT
>Ga0307515_10011843_pt1 | contig 16495 bp, 14 predicted proteins | sample 17_EM_MG_FD_194513 | JGI IMG/M metagenome (GOLD analysis project Ga0307515, IMG submission 194513) | Populus trichocarpa ectomycorrhiza microbial communities from riparian zone in the Pacific Northwest, United States - 17_EM | ecosystem: Host-associated > Plants > Roots > Unclassified | place... | reverse complement strand
TAGTAGAAGGGAAGGGACCCACACAGGAGATGGTAAGGGATACTGCATCGGGGCCAATAACACTAGTGTCGGTAGTTACTTAGAACAATATAAATTATAATTTAAATTTATATTTAATAATTTAAATTATTAGATTGTAATGATTTTATTATTTTAATAAAAATTAAATATAATATAATATAGATATATATAAGTTACAAGTTAAAAACTTTTATTTAATATATTTACAAAATAATATAAATTATATTTAAAAATTTAAAAATTAAAATTATTAAATTAAAATATTTTTTAACAGTTGTAAGAGGCAATCAGGTAATTGTCAGAGGCGGCGGGAAGTCTAATGGAGCACTCAAGAAAATGCCAGAGGGTGATGGGCCAGAGGGAGCTGCTTGTCCAACAGTAGAAAAAGGAAAAAAAAAATATATTTTCGTGAAACCTGACACCAGCCACATGCCTAGCAATGTAAATTCTGTTAGTAGATAAATGCAGACAGCAACAGCCAACACGGGAAGGACAATAACTAAGGAAAACATATGGTTAATCCTTGACTTGACTTGCATGCGCAGTGAGAAAAAAAATTAAAAAACTAATTAAATTAAAAAAATTAGAAAAAATAATTTAAAAAACTAAATTGTAAAAGAAAATCGATTAAAATTAAAAAAAAACTGATCGGTTTGGTTTGGTTTTATAAACTTAAAACTGAAAAGATCAAACCGAACCGAACTCAAGTTGAAAAAATCAGAAAAAAACCGAGCTAAACTGAAAAAACCGAGTCAAACTAGGAAAAACCGAGCCGAACCGGTTTGAACCGGTTTTTTCCTAAAAAACCAAACCAAAACTAGTCTGCTTGAATCGGTTACGGTTTGGTTTCAGTTTTTTTTCAAAAAAAATTTTAATTTAATTTTTTTTTATAAAAACCAAACTGAACCGAACTAAAAATAATAACCCTAATAACTACCATCTCGCCTTCAGTTCTCCCACGGCTTGCCTTGTTCGATACTCTAAATCATTAATTTTAATTAAGTGATAATTGCCATGTTGGCTTTATTATGATAATGACAATTATTGTACTATTTAAAATCTTCTTTAACGAAGGGAATCCACGAGCTTCACCCTATGCTTAAAAGGCGCAACCCCAGATTTTTCTGAAGCATTTTTTTTATTCAAAATTAAAAGAATGATGGGTTTGGAGGTGGTTTTGATTTTGATTTTTTTTTGAAATTCATATAAAAATATATATTTTTAACTTTTGAAAATGTGATTTACTCTTTATAAGAATTATATATTTGAAAAAAAGTCATCCACACCTTAAACACACACTAAGTCGATTTAATTATTTTTAGTCCCTAACTCTTAAACATAATCATAGCTTAGTTCTACATATTTCAAAGCATATAACTTAGCTCCTTTGACTTATGATGGCTATTATTACGAGCATTTGTTTTCCTTTAAGAGCTTAAAAAATGACAAGGTACCTTTAGAATTAAGAAAAAAGCGGCAAAAGTTTTAATAAATCAACGATGAACACAAGTCAAGTGATTAGTTTGTTTTTTTAAAATATAAAGGACTAAATTATTAAAATATCTAAAATAACAGGACTAAATAAAAATAAATAAAGTTTGGAAATGTCCAATCAAATCAAGTCATGAGTCCAGCGACTTGAAGTCCACCGTCCAAAGGCACGTTTGTGGCCGTGATAAAAAAAACATTTTTTTAATATTGGTTTTTAAAATATACTTTTAAAAGCAATATACAAACCTGAGCTCAACTAAGCAGAAGCAGAAGCAGAAGCAGAGAGACCTCAAAAGGATAAAAACTCTTGAGAAAGAGAAGCTTGACACTCGATGGTTCGTACCTGATTTTTCCCTGTTGAAGAAACGAGCCTGTATGTTATGCATACCAATTAAGCTAATGCTATTATTATTATGACGATGATGGAGCCATCAAAATCATCTCTACGCTTCATAGCCTACCAAAGATTCTTCACAGCCGTCCGATCAGGCGACCTTGACTCTTTGAAACAGATAGTGGGGGAGCAGCCATCTGATGTGTCTGATCTAATGTCTTTGCAGACTAATGCAGGAGAGACTGCTTTGTATATAGCTGCTGATAATAATTTGGAAGAGGTTTTTAGTTATTTGGTAAAGCTTTGTGATTTTGAAACTGTGAAGATCAGGTCTAAGTCTGACTTGAATGCCTTCCATCTTGCTGCTAAGAAGGGTCACTTGGGTAGGTTTTCTGTTATTCTTTTTTGCCTTTTTGGTCTACTTATATGATTAATTACTGTCTTCTCGTCTGTGGTATGTTCACAATTAGATTAATCGCTTCTAGACTTTGATTTGTAAAGTTATCGCCTTTTTGTTTAAATGGCTTCTTTTCTCATTTGAATTGTCTCCGATGTCCACTGTATATGTGTGATTGGAGGTCTATGGCTGCGATTTCAAACAGCACAGTGTTTATTTTTTAAAATACATGGTAATAGTGTTATTTCTATGTAATGGGAGGTCTTGGTTATGGTTCGTTTCCTTGATCGGGCACATGTAAGGGAGAATGGATTTCCATAATATAAGTCATTTGCTGGATAAAGTGGTCAGTCCAAACAGCAATTCAACTATATTTTTCTTTGAAAGTTATATAGATCACTGCTGATTGAAATTGGCTATAGTCGAATACAACGTTTGCTTTGCATAATCATAGAGGCATAGGAGATTGTGTTCATGAAGATTGAGCTTCATTTACATAAGGTACCTATATTTAATATGTCCGTTCAGGATTGTGCCTCAAAGCCAGCATTTTGTTAACTTGTTAGTTGGTGGCAGGTCGTTTAACTCTTTATGGTATTGAATATTGGTTTTAGGCATCGTGAAGGACCTTTTGGTCATGTGGCCTGAGCTTTGCAAGTTATGTGACTCCTCCAATACTAGCCCCCTCTATTCAGCCGCTGTTAAAGATCACCTGGATGTGGTGAATGCCATACTGGATGTTGATGTCAGCTCAATGAGGATAGTGCGTAAAAATGAGAAAACTGCTTTGCACACAGCTGCCAGGTATGGCCTTCTTGATATGGTAAAAGTGCTTATACATCGTGATCCTGGTATTGTCTGCATCAAAGATAAGAAAGGCCAGACTGCACTCCATATGGCTGTAAAGGGTCAGAGTACTTCTGTTGTAGAGGAGATATTCCTTGCTGATCGCTCAATACTAAATGAGCGTGACAAGAAAGGTAACACGGCAGTGCACGTAGCGACAAGGAAATCGCGCCCCCAGGTACTTTAACTATCGATTGCTAATTAAATATGAGAAATTGTCGTTCTTGTCTGTCTTTTATCTAATTCTCACCTCAAATGTATTATACGATGACCAAATCTAATGTGTTGATTCATGGAGTGATTATGAGCTTACTAGCTTCTCCCTGGATCTTTTTCTGTAGCATTGACACTACTGTTCAAGGAGTTTTTTCCTATCATTTCTCTTCCCAGTCTCATCATGCTTATACTATGTTCTCTGTTTCTCAGATAATAAGCCTTTTGCTGAACTATATATCTATTGATGTTAACATCATCAATAATCAGCATGAAACTGCGATGGATTTGGCTGATAAACTCCCATATGGAGAATCTGCCTTGGAAATCAAGGAAGCTCTCACAGAGGCTGGTGCCAAGCATGCTCGGCATGTTGGTGAAATGGATGAAGCAATGGAACTTAAGAGGACAGTTAGTGATATCAAGCACGAGGTGCATTCACAACTTATACAAAATGAAAAAACCAACCGAAGAGTTTCTGGTATTGCAAAAGAACTAAGGAAAATCCATAGAGAAGCTGTCCAGAATACAACCAACTCTGTCACTGTTGTTGCTGTTCTTTTTGCCTCGATTGCTTTCTTGGCTATCTTCAACTTACCGGGGCAATATATACAGGATGGAGCTGAAACAGGGAAAGCTTATATAGCTGACAATGTTGGTTTTCAAGTTTTCTGCCTCTTAAATGCAACATCTCTCTTTATATCATTAGCGGTTGTTGTGGTTCAGATCACTTTGGTGGCCTGGGACACTCAGGCTCAGAAACAGTTAGTCTCCATAGTTAACAAGCTGATGTGGGCTGCCTGTGCTTGCACTTGTGGAGCATTTCTGTCAATAGCATTTGTGGTTGTAGGAAAGAAAAGTTCTTGGATGGCTATAACCATAACTTTAACAGGGGCACCAATTCTAGTTGGGACACTAGCAAGCATGTGCTACTTTGTTTTCCGGCAGCATTTTGGAGCTTTCCGGGATTCCCAGAGGCGCATCAAAAGGGCAAGTGGAAGCAAATCGTTTTCTTGGTCAGTGTACTCGGCAAATATATCAGACCCTGATGAGTACAACTCGGATCTGGAGAAGATCTATGCTTTATAAATACTTAATTGAAAAATGAATATGTAAATAAGATGCTCTGACTACTTAATTGTCTCTTTGGCGCCGTCTGCACGACTGTTTTTTTATCCTTCTTTCCCAGCCAAGATTTAGATAGTATTGTTGGTTGGTTATAGGGTTTGGATTTTAAGGTGCAAGGAAGCTTCCACTGGCATGCTCCAGTTTTGTAATCTGAATGTGGATTTTTGTAAAATCGGGTGAATTATGATAGTTTATTGCAATCGTCTTCAGTTAGCAGCTTCATAAAAGAGATTACCAGTTTGACTGGCAATCTTACAGCAGAACAAGTTGAGCAACTTGTTTTTGGCCCCATAACGGAAATATGCAACACTAATAAGACTTTCTTGCAAGGTTGATTTGGATGCAATTACCATTAAATATTCACTGGCCGAAGGACTGAGCTCTACTCTATCTTGAATTGTAGCTATCTGATCTATCAATCAGGAATTTTTGTTTGCTCACTCTTGAGTGACCGAACTTTTCATTAGATCTGTCAAAATATCGTAACAATGTCCAATATTTCAACCTGGGATGGCACATTTAACGGAATGTTTAATGGCTCATTGTCATTAAAAAAGCGGGTGGTGGTAGAGAGGCGAGGAATCCAGTACCCCGAGACACCGGCCAGATGTAAGCGGTACCACCTCGATACTCCTCTCAAGGGGAGACTGTCAACGAGGGAAACAGCCACCATGCAAGGAGAGAGCATCAGCGTTTCTGTTTTTTATCCACTTCGAGGGGAAACACTGGTCAAAGACCCCCCCATTAATTGAACTCCCCCCAGAGAGGGACAGGTTTAGGGTTTGCAGATGCATGTACTGATCCCTACCCCACACCCCCCAAGATGCCTGCTCGCCCTCCGTTACGCCAATATAAAAATTTCAAAATCGCCACTATAAGCCGATGTGGGATGGGTAAACTTCCTTTGGGAACCTTCGCACAAGTATGCTGGTTAAAGAGCCATAATAGAGAGATGTTTGCATTAAACTACAGCTGGATAAGGTGTTTGCTGATTGCTTTCATATAAACACAGAGAAACGGGAGATGAAAAAAGATCGATTGATAAAAATTAGTGTAAGCATACATTTGGCAAAGATCGATGTGATGAATACATGAATTAGCTGATTCCTTATTTTTTGTTTCTTCAAGTGGCCATAACAGCTGAGCTGTGAAGCAGACAGACAAACTGCATTCTCTAAAATAATTTGCTCCCATGTGGTTTTCAATAAAAAAAAATAAAAGAACCACATGCATGTCACCGTCTCCAAAAATAAAATAAAAAATCTAAAAAGAAGAAGAAGAAGAAGAAGCTCAGGAGAACCTGAGCTTATCCCAAATCAAAACCATCTCTTTTACCATCCCAGCATCCATAAAAACAGACAAACTACGATATACAATTTTACAAGTCATACCACCTCTACTCTCATCTCCTGTGAAACACATGATTAAAGTTGTAGCTGCCCTGGGCCTTTTCTAGATGATCTTGAAGGAGGCTCACTATTATCCAAAGGAAGTTGGTGCCCCGATTCCTCTGATCTTTGTACATCCTGCATGAATAATAGGGCAGTAATTCCGAGCAAAAATTAAACACGATTAAATATTAGATGCTTTGCCACTACGGACAAACATAAACTTGATAATGTTTACAAAAACCTAAGAATGTCTTCCCCTTGACAAAAGCACCTTATCCACCCTCATCATGTGCCAATTGAGATGAACCTCTCACAACAAAGGAACTTAATGATAAGCCCACAAATTACTCTACTAGCCAATACCAACCAAAGTTCCTTAAATGTGCTCTCTACTCTAGTCTAGTCATTCTTGCTCCTCGCCTAATTCCCCTAAAATTCTACTCCTATCATAAATCATAATGCCGAAAGCAGTTTAATTAAACATGATAACAAATAGAAAATAATGATATGAAGATATTCAACAAACCTTTGATGATGAAGTGGAACTGTTGTGAGACTGTGCCTGCACTTTTGCATGCATTCGGTGTTGACGTTGCATTTGCACAAACTGATGCAGCCTTGAAGTGAAGTTAATTCCATTATGCAAATTAGAAGCCCCTACATCCTGGTTTACATCACCATCCTCAGAGATATGTGATCCACATGGAATGTGATGTAGAATCTGAGAGTAAGGGTTTCCTAAAGATGTTCGCTTGACTTGATCACCACTGAAGGAATATGAAGGAACAGTTTTTAAACGAGTTCGCAGCATCTTAAAAGCGGCACTTTGCTGCATTCATGAAGCCAATGAAAAAGAAACATGAGAAGCTATAGAGACGTGGCAGTAACACTAATAGCATCTCATAAGCAAGGAAGCGCTAAAATGCTCATCAATCTGTAACCGAGCTCTTTAGCAGTAATCTAGATCAAGCTTGTCTTTTCAAATAACCACCACCACTGAAAGTTGGAAAAGCATTTAATATTTCATCAATTGGTCACCGCCGCTCCTTATTTTGTAACATTAATTGCAAGATTGAGTCTCTCCTTCACAATTAGAGACAACAGAAAATAAACATGCATCCTATATACCACCTTCCACCATTCATAAAAGGTAAACAAAACCCTTGTTAAAGGTCCATCAGACAAACAAACCAGAAGCATTCAGAAACATATACATGGTCTGCACCCTTAGATGACACATTCCCCTCAGTATTAATCTCTAAGAAAGCTAAATGGCACCATAATCATATTAAATCTAAGACAATCTGAGTGTCAGAAAAATGAAATAGGATTCATTAAAAAGTAGATGAGTAACATTTTTCCTAACCGTATACATGCATTCATGCATGCAAGACCAATACACAAACATGCATGTGTGTGTGAAACTGCAGCCTTTACATATAAAAATTCAAGAAATTCAGTGGGAGCAGTATACAATTCTTCAGGTACCTGTGGGAGCAGCATCAGAAGACCATTTAAAGCTTTTAACAACCATGTATATCTTCCAGGTTCAAGAAGCTGCAAGAACCACAAAATGGTAGAAACACTCAGCATAACAAGAAAGACTAAGCAAATGACCTTGCAACACAATCTTGCAAGGGACATGCATTACATGCCAGATCAAATTACATAACAATAAGCGAACATTTTTTTTTTCTATGCAGACAAAGAAATCCATGGAATTACCAAATATTAGACAATCCACAAATGACCAAAAGAAATAAAAATAAATATATAACCATGTCAAATTCTTTTATTGACAACTAATAAAGTTATAAATTATAGGCAAAACAGAGGTAACTAGGAACCGTGTGTTTAACCAGGGCACCTGCAATCTAAGGTAAGCAAAGATGGGAGTTTCCAGCAAACGAATTAATTTATCCAGCTGTACCAAGAATTTGACGTTGATATCTTCCTCTACCAGTGACTGAATCACAGTACTGGCATGCTGATAAGTCTGCGAATAAAGGACAAAAGATGGATGAATGCATGAAATTCATATAGCTTTAAACTTCACAAGAGATGATAAGCTATGATCGTGGCAAGATCCTAAATACTTACCTGTGCTAATAAACAAAGGCTTATAATTGCCATGGGCGAATGGCACCATGAAGCATATAAAGAAACAAATAAATCTTTCCCAGCAGAATTCACCAGAGATTGTTTTAAGAGATCTCGAAGCTCAGATAACTCAGAGGATGTGAGTAAAATCAAATTCAAAGCCTGGGGAAAAGAGGAAAAATTGCAATCAAGTAAAATTGAACAGCAGGTAGAAAAAAAACTCAAATTTTTTGCCTTCTTCACTATTTTCCCAATTATGCATTGCCAATGTAATATATGTATATAAGAAAAGTAAACAAGAAAATCCCTGAAAAGTATTATTCCATTTGGCCCTCGAGCACCCCAGTTTTATGTTCCCAGATAATGAGCAAACCTGAACCATGATAGATGCAAAATCCAGGTCAGCTTCCCCCTCTAATATTGTAGAAAGTTCACGATAGATCCTTTCAGCATCTAAAAGAACACAGAGTCGTCGGATTATCAAAGCACCGCGCCTAAGAAAAAAGAATAGTTTGAAGAAGAAATAAGACACGTGATTAAAGCTACACTTAAACTGCCACTGGCAGACCAACTAAACTACAAACACAAAAAAAATTACAAATAAAGAAAAAGCAAGATGAGAGCAAGAGGCTCACTTCTCTAGAAGAGAATGATCATTGCGGAAATTATGCACCAAGAAAACAACAAGTTGGCGGAAGTGTTGCGGATCTTTCGCTATGCATGCATGAACCTCAAGAACAAGGAGTACCACCTAGGGACAAAATCAGAATTGCAACAAATTAATTATATAAAAAAACAGTACAGGATGTTTCTTTGATCTCTATGCATATGAAAGCAATAAAATTAATAGATTGACCATAAAAAGATTGAGATCCAAAGTGTTTGTTTTTCTGGTTGGTAAATGAAAAGGTGTATCCACAGGGAACATTACAAGGAAAAGAGAAGTCCAGAGAAGAGAAAGAAAATGGAAATGAGATTCCAAACAAATGAGATAAATTTCAGCAATGGAGTTTATACTTTCCTTAGGAAGAAACAAACCTACTTCATGGGCAGGCCTGATGAGTTGTATGATCCATGATGATAAAAATATTAATCTAATGGCTGATGTATTGGAAGATACAAGAAACAGAAATATATGTGTACAAATATACCAAGTACTCTTTATCACATGGTTTAGTGGGATTTCACTATTAGAATCCTATGATTTGTTTCTGATGCCATACACCTCCATGACTTTGAAATAGTGCAAAACACAATAAAAGAAATAGCACTCAGAAAGAGATCTCCAAGATTAGATCTTTAAGATTTTCTGCAGGGCGATTTGTTTCAATTAAAGTAAAATTGTTTTGGCTTCCACACCTTTTTCAAAACCATATGATGGTAAATTTATGTACAAAACAGCAAAGCAAATTGAAGATGACAGCCACGGACAATTGTGATGTGAAAACCCTTCCACCAGCTTCCACCCAGACAAAACACATGAGCACCTAGCATGAAACTTCAGGTCCTAATCTTTGTGATGTCCCTCAATTAGGTGGGCATACCATTCTCATGTTCCCAAAAGAAACTGATTGCCACATGTTGTGATATGCGGGATAGAAATCAGATTGGGATTCTTTCTCTACATGAGACCAGGACTGCTTTCAGTGGACCTGGAGATCAAGGGGAGATGGCCCAGCTGAGTGCAGGAAGGTGTGGTTATTTTCATACATTTCTATACTGCTTCCTTCATCAATTGGTTTTTAGTTCACTATGTTCTATGAGTAGAGGGTGATCATAGGTCAGAAGGAAAGTTGAATCCAATTACGGATAGTTTTACATACAATAGATCCATCAAGGAAAACTAGTGAACAAGATAGAATTGAGCTTCCAATTTACCATATAATGAATTACGTTTGTTTTGTTCTGTTTGCAAATAAATTGAAAGTTCAATGGATATTAAACACAAGTGTGCAGAGGCCAATCTCATGGGCAACCTTCTATTATGAAAAGAAAAAAAAACCCATCAATCCAGATGCATACATATGAACAATATGATCTATTACTTCCGGCATAAAAAATTCTGAAAGGAATAAATACAATTATAAAATTTGTCACTCTATAAAATGACTGCACTTCGAGTAAAAGAACAAAAGATGAACCTTAAAGAGTAGGGTATCAAATATGAGCAATATGATCTATTACTTCTGGCATAAATCAAATGTACAAGATTACCTCATCAGATGGATCTGACAGTGCTTTGAGAAGGGTATCAAATATGTCATTTAGAAAAGACAAGACCTGTTTCACATAAAAAAAATTAACACCTTTAATCATATCTGGTCTAGAGAATTTTAAAAAATGCAAGCCCAAAGAAGTATCTACTTATTCAATGGAAGGACCAAGCTAGATATAGCTTTCAGTCCCTTCCTTCGTGCCACATAATCATAACCAAAGTTCTTGTCTGTGTTAAGAACATGAAACCAGAAGTTGACTGCAAATGGGCTGACACCCTTGAAGACTGTGATTTTAAGACTTGGAACTAATTCAGAGTTATGGGAGCATTACAAACATACAAGAAACTAAATTTACAATATTTGCAGTTCAGAGAACAAATAAAAAATCAAATGCGTATGACTTATCAATAAAGAGAGTGTTTTTTTTGTGGCTGCTTCTGCTTTTGGAGCAGACCACAAAAATAAATCGTTTGGTTACGTTCTAAACACAAGTTATTGCTTGTGGGACCCATTACCATTTGCGTTTAAACCGCAGGATAACAAAAGGCAACTTCAAGCTGCTTTTTTCTGAGTTGCAAACACTGTGTTTATTTTTGTAAACAGAGGCAAAGTCTAATCACCTCAATACGGTGTCCGTTTAAAAGGGTTGATATCCAGTGCAATGCTTCAATTCGAGTAGCCTCCCACTCACTCGATAATTGCCTGAACAGTAAAAAGAATCAATAGCCACCACAAATCATTTTAGATGGTCTTCATTTCAGAGACACCACCATCACTATGTTTGTGAGGGTTGTCAGCATTTTAATTGTAGGTCTTCATAAGAACTACTAAAAAGCAAGTTGCTAGCATTTTTTAAACTGAATTTTTGTTTTGGCAAGTTACAAAGTTATACCTCCTTGCAATGGAGAGAATTGCTGCAACATCAAATCCATCGGCAGGATCAGCCTTGATTGCACGGAGCTCTTCATTGGTTTCACGAGCAACCTTGAAACCAAAAAATAGGTCTCAGTATTATAAGATAATCACAGATTTTTCATCTTTCAGAGAGTTTAAACCAGCTTACCACTCTAATTTTCTCTTCTTTGTCGGAAATGCAAGGCAGAATGGCTCCTAGAATATCAGCATAATAAGGAACAAGTTGTTCACCACCAAGTTTCACAAACTCATTTATCTGCACAGTTAATGTGATAAAAAGATTATATAATTCCAATGAACCAATAACTTGTCAAAAACTCAAAACAACTTGCAACATCGACAAACACATGCATCATAGACGATAAACCATGGAAGATATTGTAAAAGGAGACAAATTACAGGGTACACTGTAGAAAAATAAATTTACACACACTTGTGACATCGACAAATGCACGCATCATAGAAGATACACCAGAGAAGATATTGTAAAAGGGGACAAATTGCAGGGTACGCTGTAGAAATATAAATTTACACACACACACATATAAATTCAAAATGTGAATCTGCTTACCCAAGTAATAGCTGTTAACCGTGTGAATTCATCTAGAGAAGCTGCTCTCTGAACCAGTATTTCAGCCATACGACCATAATCTACAGACTTCAACAGTAGCACTGTTCGAGTCAGAAAATTACAAAAATGAACAAAAGATTTGTTTTTATATCAAAACACTTGATGCCAACCAAAGTATATCAAACAAAGAAAACAAAGAAAATAATGTGGATGCATTTGTATTTATTGCTGGAACAATGTTTTTCAAAGGCAAGTGACCTGGAATTAGAAACTACAATAGATGAGATCATAATTAAGCAGAAATCTTACTGGGGAGTTCTTAATTTCTTGAAGAAACTCTGAAAGAGCAGAATCAGCTTGTTGTCGTATTTCATGGCTAGAATCGCTCAGCATATTGAACAAACCTGAGATTTATCAACAGTTGGTAAGGTATCAACTAAGAAGCAATATACAAGTACAAAACAAAGAAGCATGTTAGATTTGAAACAAAGAACATGGATTACCATCTAGAAAATCAGGAAGAAAACCCAGCATATCTATATCTGGAACACTGTCCAATACAGTAATCCATCCCACCAAAAATTGCCGGACATAGGGATTTAGGACATTCATACGTTCTCTCAACAACGGTATAAATTCTTCAATGCTAAAAAAAAAAACATAAAAACATAGGACTTTTAATTTATCAGAACAGTTTATAAAGACTTCAGATAATTCTTGAAGTGCATATCCATTGTACACACCTGAATTGATCGCTTTCAGTAACGATGTCCTGTTTCATTATAGTAAAATATGAGAATTGAAAATTTAAGAGGATCCCAACCTTACTAACACATCAAGTACAAGAAATCAATAAATACTTTGAGGTTTAGAGCAATTATTACCTTTACAAGCCGATCCAAAAGATGAGCAGCGCTTTGTACATTGGGATCTGAATCTGCCGAAAGTTTACATAAGGCATCAAAAATACGGTTAAAGAAAATAATAAAATCTCCTCTAACCACCTGCATGCCAGTATAAAACAGTATGTTAAGCACCAAACATAACAAGAAAAAGGATAAATATAAATCAGGCTATCAACCATTTCCATTCTCACCTTAGCAATGTTATACAGAGCTTCACAAGCATAATAACGAACTCTGCTATCTTGGTCTACAAAAGATTCAAGTACAGGTGGCACAATTTGCTGGCAAGATACATCCAAAGCAATGGTGAAATATAAATATTATACAAATGAAAAGGGGAGAAAAAGACTAAGAATTGAAAAAAAAACGTCTCATGATGTTCTCCGGCTGCTGAATAAAATCAAAACAAAATATAGCAGACTGATACACCCTCCATCACTCTAATTCACAAAAAGTTGATTCTTAAACAATATTGCATAGTATTTTTTTTCTCATTCTGGAAATGACTAATGCACTGTTCTTTCTCATAATATTTGCCACAGTAGAGAAGATTGTCAAAAAATTAGAATCCCAAGCAGTGTTCCATAAACAGCAGAACAGCACTTCCCAGTATCTTTCAATCTTTCCCCCTCTTGCGTCCTCCCAAATAATCAATAACAAGCTCTTTATTGCACTTGGATCACCCATGTTGACACAAAAGTATATTATCGACATCCGCATATATATTTTCGTACCATATCATAGTTCAGAGACCCAAACTAGTTCTAAGAACATGCAACAAACAGGTACAAACACACTCTTGCCTTTGGGTCTAGGCTTTAGCACTAAGAGCCTAGAGTAAGGTTGAAACACAGAAATATCTACTTGCAATAATACCAATAATAAAATCAAGTTAGGGAACAAAATACTATAAGCACTTCTATAGGTGCCTTTTTTAGACAACTACATATTTATCTTAGTGAACCCTTCTAAGCATAACCACCCAAAACAATTGTTGATGAAAGCATTTGCTAGGGAATACAGCACCTTCATATAAGATTGCATTTAATTTGCAGTGTTTGCAGATCCGGTGTCATTGCTCAAAGCATCTACAAAGGATTTGCAGTAGCAAATGGTCCCTTAGCCACAGCATCATCATAAACCATTAATGTTCCTTTCTAGGAATGCTAAACAAAAGGCGGAGCTTGTTTTTCTTGCTTCTGCATACTAGACCTTTAAGTAGGTCTAATACTCTCTATTTGTGAAAATGAACTTTCAAATGTTATTTTACTAACTGTTATGTTGCGTTTCTTTATATCCATTATTCAAACACAATGGTTTATACTTGTCATGGTAATCCAGTAACATTTATCAAAGTTTCTTTGTGCTAATGCAATCTATTTATTCAGGAACACCGATCATCCTTTATCCCATTGGACATATTTCCCTTTCTTATTCCTCTGTGAAATTAACCATATTTTACACGAGTTTTTTGTCTCAAATGAAATCTGTTATCACATATCTATTTCATTCAAAAACTTCCAATCAGTACATTCTTTATTTTAAGATTCCAGAATGAAGTAAGAACATAATACAGAAGCTTTGCAAAAAGAAAAAATAAGACAAGACAATAAACTTCGCACAAAAGCCAAATGTCATACAATATTGAACGTAGTTCCATCAACTATGTTCAATAAATCAAATATTTAACCCTCGCTAAATGGCACATAATCCCAAAGAAAGTGACTAAGCTCAGTTCAAAGCATGAACTTAAAATTGTAACCATAGTTTGTACAGAGCTCAAAATTAGGAACGTGTCTGCACGGTTATGCTGAAAAAATTTAAAAACTTGTTGCCTATCTATCAATAAAATTGAACACCGAAACTAGAGCCCGATCACAGAAAAGATTCAAACAAGTAACATAGAGGAGTTTCAGATCACTAACACTGAGATGTTGGGCTGCGTCTGAAGTTAACCCTACTGTTGCAGCTGCTAGTCCTATCAATCCTCCCTGCATAAAGACAAATAAAAATGCCAAAATTATGTCGCAATTGAATCAAAACAATGAAATTGAAAAATAATTCACATTCCTTTTTTTTCAAGGAAAAAAAAAGACGAACCTTGCGGTGGTTGGCTTGGGCTGAGGCGGTGAATTCGTTGGTCAACAAATTGATGACTATCGATATCTTCTCGTGATCCCCGGCGGCCGCCAGCGACTTCACAATTCCCTCGACCTACGTAAATAGAAAATCAAAACCTAGAAATACAAAATCGTATACGAAAAACACGAATTGGAAAGAGAGAGCGAGAGAGACCTCGAGAGCCGCATTCTTTCGCTTCTCATAGAGCTTATCGGAGAGATTACGAAGTACGGCGGGAGGAATCACGGCGTCGGTCATCTTCCGCACAAAACAGCAAAAACAAAAGGAGAAGAGAAGAGAAGAAATGGACAGATTGCAATTCCCTAAGAAAAAAAGAGAAATAAATCAAAAGGAAAATGAAAATGCAATCCTTTTCCTCATCTTTTGCTGTTCAAATCTGAACATTTGTTTGTTATTGAGATCAACAGAAGGGAAATTTCAGATCTGAGAGGACCAATTTTCTTTTCTTTTTCTTTTCTCGCGATGTTGTTATTTGCTTTTTATTAGTATTTGGTACTGATAATATATTTTCGGTTTCTTTTTCCTCCTTTCTTGTTTATTGCTGATTAATAATTTGGTTTTTTATTTTATTTGTTTTCTCTTTTTTGGAGTGCTTGATCAGCAGAGCTCGGCAGGGTCACGGGGATGTTATGGCTAAACAGAAAGGCAGGCAGGCAGTCTAGCTAGCTGGAACCTGCGGGTGGGCTATGGGGGGGTTTGTTATTTTGAAATTACCAATTGCCCTCTTTCTTATCTGGATAATTACTTAATTTTGCTTGTTTGATTCCTTCATGGTTCATACCCCTCCTTTCTTTTTTTCTTTTTCTTTTTCTTTTCTGAGCTGTGCTAACTATTCGGTCTTTTTCACTGAGTTTCAACATATTTTTTTATTAAAATTTTAAAAAATATATTTTAAATTGATTTTTTTAATATTTTAAGATTATTTTAATGTATTAATATTAAAAATTAATTTTTTAAAAAATTATTATTTTAATATATTTTTAAATAAAAAATACTTTGAAAAACTTTTATTTTTTATTTTTCTTTTCTGAGCTGTGCTAATTAAATAGATAATATAGATGGTATTTGTTTTTAAGGTGAAAAAATATTTTTAAAAAATATTGATGAATTTTAAAAAATAAAAAATTATTATTTTAATATATTTTTAGACAAAAATAATACTTTAAAAATCAACAACTATTATAATATTAAATATTAAACAGTGATTTTTGCAAGTGATGTGATAAATAAAATTCAATTTTGAAGGTTTTGTTTTCCATTGTCCGGTTACTGATTTCTTGTCAGCGTAATAATTTATTTTTTCTTTTGTTTTTTATAAAGTTACTTAAACCTCCGAATATGATATCCTTCATTCTACATATTAAAAAAAAAAACATGAGAGAACTTTAATAAATATCGTGTCTAAAAATCTTCTAACGCGAGACTTACTTCTAAACACATCCTGTGACTATCCTTTTTTTTTAATATATATCTACCAGTTTTTTTTTTGTTTTTTATTTTCAGTATTGGCAATGCACTAGCATGCTAGGGATCAAATTGAACATAATTTGGTTTGTTTGAGAGTGTAGTTGTGATTGTGTTTTAAAGTGTTTTTTATTTGGAAATGTATTAAAATAATATTTTTTTATTTTTTAAAAATTATTTTTGATATCAACGCATTAAAAATATTAATTTAAGGTAAAGTAAAAATTAAAAAAATAATAAATGTTTTTAAAAATATTTTTAAAATATAAAAACAAACGGATAAAAAAAAAAAAAGGTTAGAGATACTCACCAGGGATAGAATAAGACCTGATTGGCAAATTTAAATTGCCAACAAAAGGCT
>Ga0307515_10011842_pt1 | contig 16497 bp, 14 predicted proteins | sample 17_EM_MG_FD_194513 | JGI IMG/M metagenome (GOLD analysis project Ga0307515, IMG submission 194513) | Populus trichocarpa ectomycorrhiza microbial communities from riparian zone in the Pacific Northwest, United States - 17_EM | ecosystem: Host-associated > Plants > Roots > Unclassified | place... | reverse complement strand
CCTTGATGGCCTGGGCATCGGCTTCCGAGAAGCGCGTCACCAGCCCGCGCAGCAGGCCACGGCCTGCTTCGGACAAGGGCTTGAACTCGGCGAAGCCGGCGTCCGACAGCGCGATGAACCACTCCACCTCGACCTGCACGCGCCGGTGCATCAGCCCGAACTCGGACAACAGCGCGCGCAGCGGCGCCACCTTGGGAGCATAGCGGCCGTCGAGCGGAGAAAGGGCGGTGAGGGCAGACAGGTTCATGCGTGAGGCAGCCGGGCGGCTGAGGTGGAAGACGGGGCAGAGCGAAGCAGCGCAATTTTAGTCGCCCGAGACATCGAAACCACGCCCTGCTGGGTGCATGCCAATTGACGCTGGCGGAACAGCTCTTGCTTAATGCCACCTTGCTTGATGCGACCTGCCACGCCCCTCACCCATCGAAGGAGATTTCCATGTCCTTGCCATTCGTCCGCCGTGCCGCGCTGCGCGGTGTGCTCGCCGCCCTGGCCTTGTCCACCGTGGGCAGTGCCGCACTGGCCCAGGCCAAGCTGAAGGTCGCCGCGATCTACACCGTGCCGGTCGAGCAGCAATGGGTCAGCCGCATCGACAAGGCGCTGAAGGCCGCCGTCGCCCGTGGCGAGATCGAATACGTGTTCAGCGAGAACGTCACCAACGCCGACTACGAACGCGTGATGCGCGGCTACGCCGAGAAAGGCAACACGCTGATCGTCGGCGAGGCCTTCGCGGTCGAGGCGGCGGCGCGCAAGGTCGCGAAGGACTACCCCAAGCTCAGCTTCCTGCTCGGCAGCTCGGGCAAGCCGCAGGAGCCCAACTTCTCGGTGTTCGACAACTTCATCCAGGAGCCAGCCTACCTGTCGGGCATGGTGGCTGGCGGCATGACCAAGACGAACAAGATCGGCATGGTCGGCGGCTACCCCATCCCCGAGGTGAACCGCCTGATGAACGCCTTCATGGCCGGCGCGAAAGAGGTCAACCCCAAGGTCGAGTTCATGGTGACCTTCATCAACTCGTGGTTCGACCCGCCCAAGGCCAAGGAAGCCGCCTTTGCGCAGATCGACAAGGGTGCCGACCTGCTCTACGCCGAGCGCTTCGGCGTGAGCGACGCCGCCAAGGAGAAAGGCAAGCTCGCCATCGGCAACGTGATCAACACGCAGGACAAGTACCCAGACACCGTGGTGGCCTCGGCGCTGTGGAACATGGAGCCGACCATCGACCTCGCGATCAAGAACGCCAAGGCCGGCAGCTTCAAGGCCGAAGACTACGGCCCCTACTCGACGATGAAGCACAAGGGCTCCGAGCTCGCGCCGCTGGGTACCTTCGAGAAGAAGGTGCCGGCCGAGATCGTGGCCAAGGTCAAGGCAGCCGAGAAGGCGATCGCCGACGGCAAGCTCACGGTGAAGGTCGACGACAGCCAGCCCAAGCCGACGGCGAAGTGACCGTGGCACATCGGCCGCCGTTGCGGTGAGCACCGCGCTCGCATTGACCGGCATCACCAAGCGCTTCGGCAGCCTGGTGGCCAACGATGCGATCTCGCTGACGCTCGCGCAAGGCGAGGTGCTCGCGCTGCTGGGCGAGAACGGAGCCGGCAAGAGCACGCTGGTGTCCATCCTCTTCGGTCACTACCGCGCGGATGAAGGCACGGTCGAGGTCTTCGGCCAGCCGCTGCCGCCGGGCCAGCCGAAGGCGGCGCTCGCGGCCGGCATCGGCATGGTCCACCAGCACTTCACGCTGGCCGACAACCTGAGCGTGCTCGACAACGTGCTGCTCGGCACCGAGCCGCTGTGGCTGCCGTTCTCCAGGCGGCGCGAAGCGCGTGCCGCGCTGGTGGACACCGCGCAGCGCTTCGGCCTGCAGGTCGACCCCGATGCGCGGGTGGCCGACTTGTCGGTGGGCGAGCGGCAGCGCGTCGAGATTCTCAAGGCGCTTGTGTCGGTGGGCCGGCGCCAAGGCGCGCGCATCCTGATCCTCGATGAACCCACGGCGGTGCTCACGCCGGCCGAGGCCGAGTCGCTCTTCACCACGCTGAAGCAGCTGGTCGCGCAGGGCCTGGGCGTGATCTTCATCAGCCACAAGCTCGACGAGGTGCTGCGTGTGTCCGACCGCATCGCGGTGCTGCGCGGCGGCAAGCTCGTTGCCACGCTGCCCGCGGCCCAGGCCGACAAGGCGATGCTGGCCGAGCTGATGGTCGGGCGCCGCGTCGAGATGCCGCGGCGTGAACCCGGCGCCGCGGTGCCGCAGGCAGAGGTGTGCACGCTTCGCGGCGCCACGCTGCGAGGGGAGAACGGCCGTGCCGCGCTCGACGGCGTGAACCTGGCGCTGCACGCGGGCGAGATCGTGGCGATTGCCGGCGTGGCGGGCAACGGGCAGCAGGCTCTGGCCGAGCTGCTGTTCGGCCTGCGCCAACTCGATGCCGGTGAGCTGCGCCTTCTCGGCCGTGCGATGCCGGCGCGGGCCAGTGCCTGGGTGCAGGCGGGTGTTGCCCGCATCCCCGAAGACCGCCATGCGGTCGGCGTGGTGGGCGATCTGCCGGTGTGGGAGAACGCGGTGCTGGAGCGCTTCACGACGCCGGCGTTCTCGCGCGGCGGCGTGATGAAGCGCGGCGTTGCGCGGGCGCATGCAAAGGCGCTGATCGAGCGTTTCGACGTGCGCGGCACGCAGTCGGCCGGCGTCGACACGCCAACGCGAGCGCTCTCCGGCGGCAACATGCAGAAGCTCATCCTGGGCCGTGCCCTGATGACGGATGGCGAGAAGGCCCCGGTGCTGATCGTCGCCGACCAGCCCACCTGGGGCCTGGACATCGGCGCCGTGGCCTATGTGCACCGGCAGCTGCTCGACGCCTGTGCCAAAGGCTCGGCGGTGCTGCTGATCTCCGAAGACCTGGACGAGATCTTCGCGCTGGCCGACCGCATCGCGGTGATGCACCACGGGCGCCTGAGCGAAGCGAAACTGGCCGCGCAATGGACGCTGACCGACATCGGCCTCGCCATGACGGGAGAGGCCGTTCATGCACCTTGAACGACGCGCGCAGACCTCGCGCGCGCTGCAACTCGCCGCGCCGCTGATCGCCACTGCGTTCACGCTCGCGGTGTCGTCGCTGCTGGTGTTGTGGGCCGGCGCGCCCGTCGGGCAGGCGTATGCATTGCTGATCGACGGCGGCTTCGGCTCGCGCTTCGCGTGGGGCGAGACGCTCACGCGTGCCACGCCGCTGATCCTCACCGGCCTCGCGGCGGCGGTGGCGTTTCGTGCGCGGCTGTTCAACATCGGCGCCGAAGGGCAGCTGTACGTCGGCGCGCTGGCAGCGGTGGCCGTGGGCGGCCTGCATGGCGGCAGCGGCTTCGAGTGGTCGCCCTGGCTGCTGTTCCCGCTGATGATGCTCGCGGCCGCACTCGCCGGTGCGCTGCTGCTGCTCGGCCCGGCGCTGATGAAGAGCCGCCTCGGTGTCGACGAGGTGGTGACCACGCTGCTGCTCAACTTCATCGTGCTGCTCTTCGTCTCGATGATGCTCGACGGCCCGATGAAGGACCCGACCGCGATGGGCTGGCCGCAGAGTGTGGCGCTGCAGGATGCGTTGCAGCTCGGCAAGCTCATCGAGCGCAGCCGCGTGCACACGGGCCTGCTGGGGGCCTTGGTGCTGGCGGTGCTGCTGTGGGCGCTGCTCAGGTTCACGACGACCGGGTTCGAGATTCGCGCGGTTGGTGCCAATGCACGCGCTTCAGCCTTTGCCGGCATGCCGGTCGGCTGGGTGACGGTGAAGGTCGCGCTGCTGTCGGGGGCGCTGGCCGGCCTGGCCGGTGCGATCGAGGTGGCCGGTCGCACCAGCTACCTCACGCTCGACATGTCGCCGGGCTATGGCTACAGCGGCATCGTGATTGCGATGCTTGCCGCACTGAACCCACTCGGCGTTGTTGCCGCTGCGGTGTTCGTCGCCGGCATCCTGGTCGGTGCCGACAGCATGAGCCGCGCGGTCAACGTGCCGACCTACATCGCCGACGTGATCGTGTCGGTGTCTCTGCTGTCGATGCTGGTGGCCACGCTCTTCGCCCAGTACCGCGTTGTCGTCATCAAGCGAGCAGCCCATGCTGTCTGAAACCCTCGATCTGCTGACGAGCGTGCCCTTCTGGGTCGCGGTGCTGCGCATCGCCACGCCGCTGATCCTCGGCACGCTGGGCGTGCTGCTGTGCGAGCGCGCCGGTGTGCTCAACCTCGGGATCGAAGGGATCATGGTGGCGGGCGCCTTCGCTGGCTGGCTCGCGGTGTATCACGGTGCCGGCCTGTGGTGGGGCGTGCTCGCTGCTGCAGCGGTGGGTGCCGCGTTCGGGTTGCTGCATGGCGTGCTGACGGTCACGCTGAGCTTGTCGCAGCACGTGTCCGGCCTCGGCATCACGCTCTTTGCCACCAGCATCGCGAGTTATGCCTACCGGGTGAGTTTTCCGAAGGTCGACAGCCCGCCGACGATCCAGCCGTTCGCCGAGATGGCATGGTTGCCGATCCCGGTGCTAAATGCGCAGACGCCACTCACGCTGCTGGCGCTCCTGCTGGTGCCGCTGATCGGCTACGTGCTTTACCGCACACCCGTCGGCCTGGCGGTGCGCATGGTCGGCGAGAACCCGGCTGCCGCCGAGGGCCAGGGCCTGAGCGTGGCGCGCGTGCGCATCGGTGCCATCGTCGCGGGCTCGGCGCTGATGGGCGTCGCCGGCGCCTTCCTCACGCTCGCGGCCTTCAACGCGTTCTACTTCAACATGGTCAACGGCCGTGGCTGGGTGTGCGTGGCACTGGTCGTCTTCGCATCGTGGCGGCCGGGCAAGGCCTTGCTCGGTGCCGTGCTGTTCGCGTTGTTCGATGCGCTGCAACTGCGCCTGCAGCAGTCGGGCAGCGGGCTCTTCGGCGTGGCGGTGCCGTATCAGGTGTACCTGATGCTGCCCTACCTGCTGTCGATCGTCGCGCTGGTCGTGATGGCGCGACGGGCGGCGTATCCGCAGGCGCTGATGAAGCCGTACCGCAAGGGTGAGCGATAGGCAAGGGTGAACGCTAGGTTCGATGTCACACGGCTTTCACACCCCGTGCGTTCAATGCCCGGGGCCTGCGCATGTCGCGCACATCGCCCGCACCATGAACACACATCACAAGAACACACGCAAGAAGACCTGGGCCGCGTTCGCTGTGGCGGCGATGCTGCTCTCCGCCTGCGGCGGCAGCGACGACGACACCCCCGCCCCGCCGCCCGCCACCACCGTGGGCAGCTTCCTTGATTCCGCAGTTGAAGGACTCAACTACAGCGTCGCCAGTGGCACGCCCGCGGCCACCACGGCCGATGGCCACTTCAGCTGCCAGGCCGGCCAGACGCTGAGCTTCAGCGCCGGCGGCCTGGCACTCGGCTCAGCACCTTGCGCCGCCACCATCACGCCGCTCACGCTGGCTGGTCTTTCGACCACCAGCAGCGACGTGAAGGCCGACGCCGTCGTCAACCGCCTGCTCGCGCTGCAATCGCTCGACGATGACCTTGACCCGTCGAACGGCATTCGCCTCACCGCGGCCGCAAAGACCGCACTGGCCGGCAAGACGTTGGACTTCAGCGCACCGGCCGCCACCTTCAACGCCGCCCTGAACACCACGCTGGCCGCCCTGCCCGCGCCATACAACACCCGCGTTGTCGACGACACTCGCCGCATGCTGGCACGCGAACACTTCGAGAACACCCTGGGCTCCGCGCTGGGCACGCCGGTCGCCGAGGCGTCGACACAGACCCACACGCTGGGCAGCGTGGGCGTGAGCATCACCCGCTACCAGCTGCAGGCCGACAAGAGTTTCAACGTGCCTTACGAAGGCAGCAACGCCGCCATCAAGGCGGACTTCGCCGACGGCTTTTTGCCGGCCTACGGCTCGGGCCTCGCTTTCAAGGGCAAGGCGGCCGATGGCACGCTCGAGTTCTATGCCATCACCGATCGCGGCCCGAACGGCGACGGCCCCAACGCACCGGTGCCTGGCGCCGCCGCGGGCACGCTCAACATCAGCAAGGTGTTCCCCGCGCCGTCGTTCGCGCCGAGCTTCGGCCTCGTGAGCGTCGGCAAGGCCGGCGCGGTGCTGAAGTCGAGCACGCCGCTCAAGATCAGCGCCGACAAGAAGCTCACCGGCCTGCCGCCGCAATCGGGCCTGGGCTCGACCGGCGAGACGCCGCTGACCGACGCCTACGTGTTCGACGCGAGCAAGTCCAACTACGACCCTAACGGCCTCGACCCCGAGACCCTGGTGCTCGACACCGCGCGCAACGTGCTGTGGACCAGCGACGAATACGGGCCCTTCATCGCGAAGATCGACATCGCCACCGGCATCATCCAGAAGAAGTACGGCCCCGGTCCCGGCGCGGCCGACTTGCCGGCGGTGATGGCGCTGCGCCGCGTCAATCGCGGCATGGAAGGCCTGACGCTCGACGTCGCCAGCGGCAAGCTGCACGGCTTTCTGCAAAGCCCCATCGACCCGAAGGACGGTGCCGGCAAGTCGCTGAAAGCCAAGCCGCCCGGTGGCACCAACACCGACGTGCGCCACATCGCCAAGTTCACCCGCTGGCTCGAGTTCGACCCGGCCACCGAAACGTCCAAGCTCTACGCCTACCCGATCGACGGCAGCCTGTACGACAAGGACCGCACCGGCAACGCCAAGCTCGGCGACGTGGTGAGTCTGGGCAACGGCAAGTTCATCGTCATCGAGCAGGGCGCACGCAAGGGCGACGCGAAGGTCTTCAACAAGCTGATGCTGGTGGAGATTCTGGTTGATGCGACCAACATCGCCGCGATGGACCAGAACCTCGAGGTCAGCAGCATCACGCAGGCTGCATCCAACGGCGTGGACTACTCGACGGTGGTCACGCTGAAGAAGACCGAGCTGCTCGACCTCAACGCCGCCGGCTGGCTGGCCGAGAAGGCCGAAGGCCTGACGCTGGTCGACGACCACACGCTGGCGCTCGTCAACGACGATGACTTCGGCCTGCGCACCATCCTGTTCGATGCCAACGGCGCCACCGTGGCCGGCAGCATCGAAGATTGCACCGTGGACGCAGCAGGTGCCATCGTCTCCGGCTGCCCCGTCGGCGTGGTCGGTGCCCGCCTCACCCGGGGCAGCGACACCGAGCGGCCCACACGCTTGTGGCTGATCAAGTTCGACACGAAGTTTGCCGATTTCAGCTTGCCTGCATGATGAGCAAGCGCTGACTTTTTCGCCTCCTGCGGGAGGCGTTTTATTTACCCGGATGATATTGACAAGGCATTTATGCCCGGGCAAAATTCAGGCTTCTACTGAGAAGCCTGCCCGTCATGACCGCCTCGCCTCGCTACACCGCCTTCAACGGCGCAACCCGCCTCACCTCCGGCACGCTGGAAGCCACCGCGCTGGCCGTCAAGCGTGTCGTCGACGCCGACACGCCCGAGACCGTCTGGATCTTCAGCGACGACAGCGGCCGCAGCGTCGATCTCAACTTCCACGGCTCCTCTGACGATGTGCTGGCCCGCGTGGCGAGGCACCAGGCCGAACACGCCACCCCCTCTGCCGCCGCCGACCCGGGCGGCAGCGATGAAGCCACCTCGAGCGACGCGGCCCCGCGTGGCCGCGGGCGCCCCAAGCTGGGCGTGGTCGCACGTGAAGTGACCTTGCTGCCCCGTCACTGGGAGTGGCTGGCTGCGCAGCCGGGCGGCGCCAGCGTCGCGCTGCGCAAGCTGGTGGAAGCCGCGCGCAAGCTGCCCGAGGAACGGCTTCAACGCCGCCAGGCACAGGAGCGGGCCTACCACTTCATGTCGGCCTTGGCCGGCAACTGGGCCGGCTTCGAAGAGGCCTCGCGTGCGCTCTTCGCCGACAACCTGCCGGCCCTGCGCACGCTGATGGCCGACTGGCCCAAGGACGTGCGCGAACACGTGCTCTGGCTGCGCCTCGGTGACAACGCGCCTGAGAGCGCGCCCAGCCTGCCTTCATAGCCCGCGCGCTTCGGCGCTGCTGCCCCCACCCCACCGCCTTGCCGCGCGCGTTCGTCGCCCGCGGACAGGCCCCGCTTTGCCATCGTTTTTTCAGAGGAGCCATCCATGTCTGCCACCACGCTTTCGGCGCCAACCGCCACTGCCCCGCCTGCCAGCCCCGCGCTGTGGAAGGCTTTCGTTTCCATCCTCGTGCCGATGCTGCTCACGAGCACCCTGCAAGGGGTATCGGGCACGCTCGATGGCATCTACATCGGCCAGATGCTGGGGGTGGATGCGCTGGCGGCGGTGTCCGCCTTCTTCCCGCTCTTCTTCGTGTTCTTCGCGCTCATCATCGGTTTGAGTTCGGGCGCCACGGTGCTGGTCGGGCAGGCCTTCGGTGCCGGCAACCACGCCGCCGTGCGAGCCGTCACCGGCACGGCGCTGGCGTTGATGCTGTGCCTCGGCTTGTCGGTGAGCGTCATCGGGGGCTTGTTCGCACCGGAGCTGATGCGCCTGTTGGGCACCCCGCCCAACGTGCTCGCCGAGGCCAGCGGCTACGCCCGCGTGATGCTGATCGGCATGCCGCTCTTCTTCCTGCTCTGGCTTGCCACGTCGCTCAGCCGCGGTGTTGGCGATGCGATCTCGCCACTGTGGACGCTGTCACTCGTGACCGTCATCGCCATGGCGTGCACGCCGGCTTTCATCCGCGGCTGGTTAGGCCTGCCGCAGCTAGGCGTGCGCAGCGCGGCCGTCTCCACCTTGCTGGGCTTCGCGATCGCGATGGCCTGGACGCTCTCGCACTGGCGGCGCAAAGGCCACCCGCTGGCGCCCACTGCGCAGCTGCTGCGCGAGGTGAAGTTCGACGCCGTCATCCTGCGCAAGCTGCTCGCCATCGGCATGCCCACCGGCTTGCAGATGCTGACCATCGCCTTCGCTGAACTCGTGTTGCTCGGTCTTGTGAACCGTCATGGTTCCGATGCCACCGCCGCTTACGGCGCGGTCACGCAGCTGATGAACTGGTTGCAGTTTCCGGTCATCTCGCTCGGCATGGCGACGACGATCCTCGCGTCGCATGCCATCGGTGCCGGGCGGGCTCACCGGCTCGGCGCCATCGCGCGCACCGGCCTGTGGATGAACCTGCTGTTCACCGGGGCGTTCGTGGCGCTGGCCTACGCCATGGCGCCGACGGTGCTCGGCTGGTTTCTCACCGACACCAGCGTCATTGCACTTGCGCTTCACCTGCTTCGTCTGGTGGCCTGGACCATGCTGCTGCGCGGTGCCGGCATGGTGCTGGTGGGCGTGATGCGCGCCAGCGGCACCGTCTGGGCGCCGACCGGCCTGGGTGTGTTCGGCATCGTCTGCATCGAGTTGCCGCTCGCCTGGCAGCTCAATGCGCAGATGGGCATGGCAGGTATCTGGTGGGCCTACGTGGTCACCTTCATCGCCATGCTGGTGTTGCAAACGGGCTTCTTCAACCTGGTGTGGCGCCACCGCAAGGTCGAACGACTGATCTAGCACTTCGTGCCGCGCCCGAGCCCACCACGGGCTGTGAGACGCCTCCTGCGGGAGGCGTTTTCATTTACGTGTGGCGTGCATAGCGTCACGCCACCGTCACACCTGCTTTCCACAATCCTCCGATCGTTGCGTCGAGGAATGGTCATGAGCGATTGGGTGGTTGAGGTCTCGCAGCTGCGCAAGAGCTTCGGCGACCACATGGCTCTGCGCGACGTGTCGCTGCAGGTGCAACGCGGCGAGATGGTGGCCTTGCTCGGTGCGTCGGGTTCGGGCAAGTCGACGTTGCTGCGCCACCTGAACGGCCTGCACCGTGCCGATGCGAACAGCCACTCGAAGATCACCGTGCTCGGCAGCACGCTGCAGCAGAACGGCAAGCTCGGGCCGGACGCCCGTGCCACGCGCGCCAAGGTGGCCGCCATCTTCCAGCAGTTCAACCTGGTCGATCGCCTGTCGGTGATGAGCAATGTGTTGGCCGGCAGCCTGCATCGCCTGCCCTTGTGGCGCGGCCTGCTGCATCGCTTTCCTCAAGCCGAATACCAGCGGGCGCACGAGGCGCTGTGCCGCGTGGGCATCGAGCGCTGCGCGTGGCAGCGCGCGTCCACGCTGTCGGGCGGGCAGCAGCAGCGCGCTGCAATCTCGCGGGCGCTGGTGCAGGGTGCACAGATCATCCTGGCCGACGAGCCCATTGCCTCGCTCGACCCGGAGTCGAGTCGCCGCGTGATGGAGCTGCTGGCGCAGGTGAACCGCGAACTCGGCGTGACGGTGATCGTCTCGCTTCACCAGATCGACTACGCCTTTGCCTACTGCCCGCGCACCGTGGCGCTGCGCGCAGGCCAGGTGGTGCACGACGGCGCCACGCAAGAACTCACGCCGCAGCGCCTGCGCGAGCTGTATGGCACGCAGAGCGACGAGCTCCTGCCGCAGCAAGCGCCCGAGGCGAACGTGCCTTCTCTTCAACCCGTGCCGGCCAACCTGTTGGCGGCTTGACATGCCGGCAAACCTCTGCCTGAACAGGCTGTGAGTCTTGCCCCTTCCTTCAGGAGAACACATGAACCGCAGATCCACCCTCGCCCTCATTGCCACCACCGCCGCGTTGTGGCTCCCCGGCGCCCACGCACAGACCCGTGAAATCAACATGGGCATCATCGCCACCGAGTCATCGGCCAACTTGAAGACGGCCTGGCAGCCGCTGCTCGACGACATGCAAAAGGCCACCGGCTTCAAGGTGAACGCCTTCTTCGCGCCCGACTACGCCGGCGTCATCGAAGCCATGCGTTTCAACAAGGTGCAGGTCGCGTGGATGGGCAACAAGTCGGGCATGGAGGCAGTCGACCGCGCGCAGGGCGAGGTGTTCGCCAAGGTGGCCCAGGCCGATGGTGCGCAGGGCTACTGGAGCCTGATGCTCGTGCACAAGGACAGCCCGCTCAAGTCGCTGGACGACGTGTTGAAGAACCGCAAGGACCTCACGCTCGGCATGGGCGACACCAACTCCACCAGCGGCACGCTGGTGCCGGGCTTCTATGCCTGGGGCCAGAACAAGGTCGATCCGATGAAGGACTTCAAGCGCGCCATGCGCTCCAACCACGAGAGCAACATCCTGGCGGTGGTCAACAAGCAGATCGACGTGGCCACGGTCGCGAGCGACGGCGTCGACCGCATGAAGATCAAGCAGCCCGAGAAGGCCGCCGAGCTGCGCGAGATCTGGCGCTCGCCGCTGATCTCGAGCGACCCGCTGGTGTGGCGCCGCGACCTCGATGCCGACGCCAAGAAGAAGCTGCGCGAGTTCTTCATCACCTACGGCCGCGACGCCCACGAAAAAGACGTTCTGAAGACGCTCACCTGGTCGGGCTTCGTGGCATCCGACAACAGCCAGCTCACGCCGATCCGCCAGCTCGAACTGGCCCGTGAGCGCGGCAAGATCGAAGCCGACACCGCGATGTCGGCCGACGACAAGGCCAAGAAGCTGCAAGACATCGAGCAGCGCCAGGCCGAGCTTGCGCGCCAGATCGCCAGCGTCAAGTAAGACAGGCCGAGCCGCATGTCGTCCTTGAGCCTGGCGAGTCCGCAGCCGCCGCTGCGGCCGCCGCGCACATCGCTGTCCACGCTGCTCGTCTGGGGCGTGTTGATCGCCCTGCTGGCCGGCAGCTGGAAGGGCGCCGACATGCGCCCGCTCGACCTGTTCCGCGACGCGGGCAACATGGGCGAGTACGCGCGCGGTTTCTTCCCGCCCGACTTCTCGGACTGGCGGCATTACGTCGAAGAGATGGTGGTCACGCTGCAGATCGCGGTCTGGGGCACGGCGCTCGCCATCCTCGGCTCGGTGCCGCTTGCGCTGCTGGCGTCCGACAACATCACGCCGTGGTGGGTGCACCAGCCGGCGCGCCGGGTGCTCGATGCCTTCCGCTCGATCAACGAAATGCTGTTCGCGCTCTTGTTCGTGGTGGCCGTCGGCCTCGGGCCCTTTGCCGGCGTGCTGGCGCTGTGGGTGCACACCACCGGGGTGCTGGCCAAGCTCTTCTCCGAAGCGGTGGAGCAGATCGACCCGCAGCCAGTGGAGGGCATTCGCGCCACCGGGGCGCACCCGCTGGCCGAGATCGTCTACGGCGTCATTCCGCAGGTGATGCCGCTGTGGATCTCGTACGCGCTGTACCGCTTCGAGTCGAACGTGCGCTCGGCCTCTGTGGTCGGCATGGTCGGTGCCGGCGGCATCGGCATGGTGCTGTGGGACGTGATCCGCGGCTTCCAGTATTCGCAGACAGCAGCCGTGCTGATCATGCTGGTGGTGGCCGTGTCGGCCATCGACGTCGTGTCGTCGACGCTGCGCAAGCGGGTGATCTGACGGCGCTGCCAACCCGATCGAAAGGAGCCTTCATGGTCCGAGCTTTTTCTTGCGACGACATCGAAGCCCTGTTCCTGCTGCACGGTGCACAGGCCTACGAATCGCTTCGGCGTGAACCGGTGACCGCCCTGGAGCACGCGCTGCAATGTGCCCAGCTCGCCGAATGGGCGCATGCCGACGACGCGCTGGTGGCCGCCGCTTTCCTGCACGACATCGGGCACTTCCCGATTGAGGGTGGCGAGGTCGGCGACGCGGTCGACGACCGCCACGAGACGCGCGCGCTGCCCTTTCTCGATGGGCACTTCGGGCCCGAGGTGCTGCAACCCATCCGCCTGCACGTGGCCGCCAAGCGCTACCTGGTGGCGACCGATCCCGACTACCTGGGCAGCTTGTCGCCAGCCTCGGTGCACTCGCTGGGTTTGCAGGGCGGCGCGATGACGCCGGCCGAGGTCGACGCCTTCGAGCTCACTCCGTACGCGATGGATGCGGTGCAGCTGCGCCGCTGGGACGACCTGGCCAAGGTGCCCGGTCAGCGCACGCCACCGCTCGGCTACTACATCGCGCTGCTCGACGACTTGCAACGCAGCCGTGCCGACCGAGACAAGCTCGAGGTCGGCCCGCAGACCATCAGCTGACCAGGTCCTGCAGGCCGGACGGAATGCCCAACGTAACTGGCCGCGGTCGGCGTGCACTGACGTGACGCCGGCGAAGGCGTTGCGCTGTCCGAGGCTCTCTCAGGTCGGCACTTCCTCGGCTGCTGTGGCTGGTCGTTCCAGCACGACGCGAAGTCCCGGTTGTGCCCGGCTTGCGGTCAGCGTCCATCCGTGGGCCTGTGCAATCTCTTGGCAGATCGCCATACCCAGCCCTGCGCCCTTGTCGCGGCGATGGGGTCCGCGCCAGAAGCGGGCAAAGATGCTCGACATCTGGTCCTGAGGTACCCCAGGCCCCCAGTCGCGAACGGTCATGGAGGTGGCATCAACTTCAACGCTCACGAGCGTGCCGGCAGGTGTGTGCTGAATCGCGTTCTCAAGCAGGTTCTTCAACAATGTGAACAGCGCGCCGCGGTCAGCCAGCCAGCGGACGCCCACGGTTTGCCCAGGCAGTTGCAAACGCACGCTGGCCGCGTCGGCCATGCGTTGCAGGTAGCCAGCGGCTTCGCGCACCGCCTCGTGCATGTCCACGACGGTAGGCCGATAGTTCTGCGCTTCACTTGCCTCGGCCAGGTGCAGCAGCTGCTGCACCTGCCGACTCATGTGTTCGACATCCTGGAGCAACATGCCACGTTGGGCAGAAGGGGGGCTCAGTTCGACCTGCGCTCGGACGAGTGCGAGCGGCGTTTTCAGCTCGTGGGCTGTGGTCGCAAGGAACTCCCGCTGAATGCGGTACCCGTCCTCCAGTCGCTCGAGAACCCGATTGAAGCTGTCCACCAATGGGGCAACCTCACTGGGCACCGCATGGGTGCGCAGCCGTACGTGCAGTGACCGTGGTGAGATCTCGGCGGCAGCGTCCGACGCTTGGCGCACCGGCTTGAGGGCATACCTCAGCGTGAGATAGACGCAAGGTCCGAAGACCAACAGCAGCACCAGCGTGAACAGAGTGATGCCGGCCCCGGTAAACGGCAAACCGAACTCCTGGTACATCAGCTGCAGGAACCGTCTGCTGACCGCAAATTGCACGTGCCAGACTCTACCGTCGTGCTGTACAGACTCGGTGGCACTGCGCATCGCGACACCTTCATGTTGGAACTCGAAGCGGCCGGACTTCAGCATGCGCTCAGCGCCGGACTCGGGCCAGAAGGTCACGCCCGATGCGGAGGACAGCACCACCTTGCCTGATGCATCCAGAACGCGATAGGCAGTCTCGTGCTTCAGACTCTCGAAGAGCTGAGCAGCCTCATCGTCGAACTTGGAGTCGCGGTCCGGTAGGTGGGCGCCGATCCCGACGGGTACGCCGTCCTTGTTGAACCTGAGCTCGCCGGCGATGTCCCTGGCGGTGTCCGCCACTTCGAAACCGGACACCACGTCACCTTGCGAGTAAACAACCGTCACGGCGATGGCGACGATGAGGAGGATGCTCAATACCGCGCCGACGACATAGGCGAGCAGGATCTTGACGCTGAGGCTATTCAGCCACGTTATCTTCGCGAAGCGCATAGCCCAGACTTCTCACGTTGACGATCTTCTGGCGCGAACCGATCACGCCGAGCTTTCGGCGAATACGGTGCAAGGCCACATCCAAGGCGTTGGGTGTCACCGCCTCGCTCAGGCCCCAGGCCGCGGCCTCCAGTGTCGAGCGGCGCACCGTGTCGCCGCCCTTTCGTGCCAACAGCAGCATGATCTGCATCTCCGACGCAGCCAGCGACACGCACTCGTCACCGCAGTGGAGCATGCCTTGGGCGGGTCGTAGCTGCAGATCGCCGTGTCCCGGCTCGATCGGCAGGCTCTCGGCAGGCCGGCGCAGCAGAGCTCGAACACGCGCCACCAACTCGTCCATGGCAAAGGGTTTCGGCAGGTAGTCGTCTGCACCGGCGTCCAGACCTTCGACACGATCATTGAGCGCATCCTGCGCCGATAGAACCAGGCAGGGAATGCTCAGCTCGGAGTCGCGCAGCCGCTTCAGCAGCGTCAGTCCGTCGCCGTCCGGAAGGCCGCGATCCAGGACCAGGGCGCCGTAAGACACCTGCTGGAGCGCGGACCAGGCAGCGTCGATGCGCAGCACGGCATCGACCGCGATGCCCGCGGCGTTCAGGCCGCTGCTCACCAATTGAGCAAGTCGCTCATGGTCCTCGACCAGCAGGATCCGGTTCATCAGAAGCTGTACATGTAACCCAATATCACCCGGTTTGTGCGTGAGCGGTCCACGAGCGGGCTGGCCTTGATCTCTTTGGCCAGACGGGTGACGCCCACATCGAGCAGCATCGAGTGATGCTCGTCGAACCGGTACATGGTGCGCAAGCCGACGTCCACGTTCACCCCGCCCTTGCCAACGTAGGCAGCACGTCCCGCAGTGGCTTCAGCGGCTCGGACACCGTAGTAGTAGTCCACGTACTTCTTATCCAGCCAGTGCGCCGTCACGTAGGGCATGACCATGGTGTGCTCTCCCAGATGCCACTTCTTTTCGACACCCAGGCTGAACTTCCGGCCCTTGCTGTGGCCTGATGCGTCGGCGGTCCACTCGGCGCTGAGATCGACAAATTCATTCTCCCACTCCGCCTTGCCGCCAGCCCAGAACCCGCCTTTGCGCTCAGCCATGCCTGCGAGGATCGGCGCATCTTTGGCTTCATAGCCACTCAGCTCGGCCTTGGCCACGATGCCGAATTTGATCCGGCTGTCCTCGCCAAGTTGAAGGCTGGGCAACTTCACCTCCAGACCCAGACCGTTGAACTCCAGATACTCATTCTCGAAGCGAAGCCAGGGCACGGCCTTGGTTTCCCGGTCGATCCCCTTGTAGGCATCCTGCTTGGCGATCACGCCAATGCCCAAGCCCCACTGCGTGCCCTGCTCACCCCCGGGGCCGCCCTGATCACCACTGCCTCGTTGCTGAGCGGTGGCACTGGAGACAGCGCCGCCGAGGAGGACGACCAGTGAGACCAGCCGCGCCACGCTTGATTGCGAAGTCGAAGCGCGCGAGCGAGGGTGGTGTAGACGTGCCATGTGATGCCCTGAAAAGTTCGTTGAGGAGACGAAATCTTCGTCGGCTGACTCTTACGACGCACTTTCCGAACGACGTGGTCGTTCCAGTCGCTCGGAATGGAAGCAGAAAGACAAGCGGCGCGACGATGGAGTTGGCAGTGCTCACGGCAAGCCTGACCACCTGCACGAACAACTCTGACAGCCCTTTCAGATGAAAGGCCCGGAAGTCTCAGATCGTGCGGTGGCGCGGGAAGTTGCCTGCAGCCAACATCCAAAACCCCAAGTCCTCGTGCAGCCGGCGCTCGACCTTGCGCGAGCTGAACTACACGGTTCTGCCGCGCAGAACTCCTAGCGCGGCTTGCGCTTGGTCGGCGCCGCGGGAGCGGGCACCGATCCCGGGCGGGCTTCCGGCCGCGTGGTTTCGCCGGGGGCCAGTGTGAAGAGCTTGGCCGCGCGACCCTTGAGTTCGAGCAGCTCGTTGGGCGTCACCGAATACTGGCCGCTCATCAGGTCGACCTGGATGCCGAACTCGACTTCCTTCTTGCCGTTGGACAGCGTGCCCGAGGT
>Ga0307515_10011841_pt1 | contig 16498 bp, 26 predicted proteins | sample 17_EM_MG_FD_194513 | JGI IMG/M metagenome (GOLD analysis project Ga0307515, IMG submission 194513) | Populus trichocarpa ectomycorrhiza microbial communities from riparian zone in the Pacific Northwest, United States - 17_EM | ecosystem: Host-associated > Plants > Roots > Unclassified | place... | reverse complement strand
GGAATGCCGAGACTGGCTCTGCAGTCGGCAAACCTTTGGAGGGGCACACTGGCGAGGTGTATTCAGTTGCTTACTCTCCCGATGGGCGCCACATCATCTCTGGATCTGATGACAAGACAATTCGAACCTGGAATGCCGAGACTGGCTCTGCAGTCGGCAAACCTTTGGAGGGGCACACTGGCGAGGTGTATTCAGTTGCTTACTCTCCCGATGGGCGCCACATCATCTCTGGATCTGATGACAACACAATTCGAATCTGGAATGCCGAGACAGGCTCTGCAGTCGGCAAACCTTTGGAGGGGCACACTGGCTGGGTGTGTTCAGTTGCTTACTCTCCCGATGGGCGCCACATCATCTCTGGATCTGATGACAAGACAATTCGAATCTGGAATGCCGAGACTGGCTCTTCAGTCGGAAAACCTTTGGAGGGGCACACTGACGAGGTGTATTCAGTTGCTTACTCTCCCGATGGGCGCCACATCATCTCTGGATCTGGTGACAAGACAATTCGAATCTGGAATGCCGAGACTGGCTCTGCAGTCGGCGAACCTTTGGAGGGACACACTGGCGAGGTGTATTCAGTTGCTTACTCTCCCGATGGGCGGCACATCATCTCTGGATCTGATGACAACACAATTCGAATCTGGAATGCCGAGACTGGCTCCGCAGTCGGCAAACCTTTGGAGGGACAGACTGGCGGGGTGTGTTCAGTTGCTTACTCTCCCGATGGGCGGCACATCATCTCTGGATCTTATGACATGACAACTCGAATCTGGAATGCTGAGACTGGCTCTGCAGTCGGCAAGCCTCCGGCAGGGCACACTCCCCCTGTGGCGTCCGTTGCAAACTCTCCCGATGCGCAGCATATCATTTCTGAGTCCAGTGACAGGGCTGTTCACTCAAGGGACTCATTTCCACAAATTCCCTCTCGGTTCACCTCGTACATCGAGGCTGAACGGCCAGACCAAGAAGGTTGGGTCAGAGACCCGGGAGGCGGCTTACTCTATTGGGTGCCCCATGACTGTCGTACAGGCCTACATTCACCTGCTCTCCTCACAATTCCTCTCACATCCCCCGTTCGGTCAATTTATCTTCATTTTGATGAGTTTGCATTTGGAAGGTCTTGGACCCAAATTTCTAACTCTGCACGGCCCTAGCCTTTCTGTATTCTTAACTCTGTGCTTGTTTCTTGCTATATCAGTTGCTCGTGCTCGTGCTAATTCTTCGTATTCTCACAATGTCATGTATTGCCAGATAGCAGGATCTCCTTCATTTATAAGGACATGTACATATGATTTTCGATATGGCCCTTTCTCCTTTGTAAGAGTATACAGCATGGCATATGATAGTCCCAAGGACAGGAGGCCATGGACTTTGCAGACCAAATATGTGGACCTATTGTTGAAGCTAAGGCTACCCTAGTGCACAAAAAGGTGAGGATGAACCATGATATATATATGGGCAAACACTTCGCGCTATATATACAGAACAGGGACCAATGCAAACCACAAACACAGAGATGTGACATTGAGTCATGCTCACTAAAAGCCTGTAATTGACTTGCCATGAAAATTTAAAGATCTCCAATTGAGAGGAGAGATAATTCACATGATAAACTGATTTCCTGAACACATAAGACCTCCCCAGAGAGCCAGCGCTTTAAAGCAAACTGTGGGTGGGGTTTCAAAGTGCTCACAAAGGTACAATCCAAGATATGGGGTGACCTGATGGTGGAAGGTTGTATTCCACCAGACTGCTGGGCCTGACCCAATTGATTACTCCATGCTCCAACCTGTCAGCAAGAATTGACATCCTGCGCCCAACCCGCTGGCTTGTCAATGAGCCCAAACCCCTGGACACTGGCATCTCCCCTGTTCATTCTCGATCCCGTGATCTGAACCAGACCTCCATTTGCTAGCATTGTACCTCGTTGTTGGATTTCTGACTGACACTCTTACTCTTCAATTCGGTTGTCTACTTTATTTATATTCGACAGACAGCTATTACTAGTAGTCCGGTACCACTATGATATCCATTTCGACAATCCTGTAGTTTATAAGGCATTGTCACAAAGTTCAGAGGTGGGGTTATAACCCTTTCCGGATATATTGGGGGTTATAACCGGGTTATAACCCATGTGGGTAATGTCGATTTTCGCCAATAAATAGTATGTAATATTGTACATGAATGTAATGACTTTGTGTTGCTGTTTCTTGGCCGCCATCAACCTGGCAGTGGAGTGTGCTGGCACTTGACCCCGTTCCAGACCAACCATTTCCTGCCAATGCCGCCAACTCAGCTGTGCAAGCTATGTTTCAAGCTAATCAGCACCCGGACAAATACCTGGGAATGACATCGCCATGCATGTGAAGCAAAAGCAGCGCAAGAAGGTCCTTTTCGAAGCTGCCTTGTTGCGCACTGGTCAAGGTAAGCTGCTATGGTAGTTTTGAATGCTGATGAGGACTTTGATATTATGTTTGTAGCTGTCCCTCCTGCTGGTGGTCTGCACTCCATCCCCGCTCTGGCCTCAAGTGCAAATTTGATACCAGATGAAGGTATCTCAACATTGTCCTGATGCTGTATGCGCTCTAATAACATATTCAGATGATGCATCTACAGGCATTGACAGAGGTTTTGAGATTGGCCAAGACATCGACATCCCTGCAGAGCTGCCCACTCCAATGCAGATGCAACAATACATTCGAATTGAGTACCACCCACACAGCAGGAGGGCAGACACTATCATTGATCTCAGCTCCTCCTCCGGCCTTGTCTCTCCTCGCAACTCCTCCCAACCCCAGTCTGCAAAACCATTCGCACCATTCCCTACTCATCAGGATTTCACATTTGCAGAGCATGTGGTAACATCAAACATGACGAATTCTGATATCGATGGTTTCATAAAACAACTCTGTGGCGGGAAGAATGCATGGGCTGAGAATTGTCGATTCCAGGCCAGGACCGCTCAAACTGTTCGGCAATATCTCGATCAGGCTGCCCACTCATTTGCAAATGTGAGTTGCTTCGTAGATTTTGTTATTTTATGCAACTTTTGGCATTACAGTTTCAGGAGCATTGCTTCATGATGCCATACACCTACAGTAATGGGAGAACAGAGAACATGGAGTTTACCATGTGGGCTAAAGACGGAATGGCATGGCTACGAGAGCTAGTTCAGGATCCAATGTTGGCAGATGAGTGGACTTGGTACCCTTTTCAAAAAACTGTTTACTGTGATGGGGCATCATACCGCATTTTAGATGAGCCTATGAGTGCCAATGATGCATGGGACTACCAGGTATGGGTGTATTTTCGGTTGTACTGGAGCTAAAATCTCACTATTATAGACTCGACACTTAGCCCCACATCATGTCGACATCAACCTTATTGTGTGGTCAGACAAGACCAACATGGCTCGCTTTACGAATCAAACTGTTTGGCCATTTATTGCTCATGTTGCCAACCTCCCCAAGGAGTTGCGCAACAGAAACAGCAATTATGCTGGAAATACACTGTTGGCAATTCTCCCAAAGGTATGTAGTTGTATTGTTTCATCATCGGTGTTCTCATCTGTCCTGCAGGTTGAAGTGATTGAGAGTGAGAAAAAATCGACATGATGGGCTCTTTTTGTTCACAAGGTATACCACAAGGCAATTGAACTAGTACTTGAGTGCTTTCGATCTGTGTGTCACCTTGGGTTCTACATGAAATGCTCAGATGGGATCAATCGGACAATCTTCCCCCGATTCCTAATTCTGTCACAGGATTTAGAGGAGGCATATGTACTGGTGCATAATGGGATGTTGCTTCTGAGATTTCCCCAGGTATCTCTCTGCCCTTGTCCGTGGTGTCAATTCCCACTATCCATGTGTGCGATGTCTTGTTCCCACCAACCAACAACACAACATTTCCCATGAAGTCCCACTACGCACAAGTGCAGATGCAATGGCTCTGCTGGAACATGCTGACACCCTTCTCAATGAAGGGGATGTAAAGGGCTCCGAGCAGCTGTTGCAATCAAAAGGCTACTATCATATCAAGGTACATGTATAGTACAGATCTTATTGTTGTTACCAACACTTTCCATTAGAATGCATGGTGGAGGCTCCCTCATTTTGATATCTACCATGCACTCTCCTTCGACGTTCTTCATACATTGTGGCTCGGACTCTTTGGGAAACATCTGTGGCCACTGGTACTACAGGTGCTAGATGTACCAGCTAATCGACACCTACTCTCTGCAATTGATAACAGGTCTGTAGCAGTACAGCACATTGTATGACTGCTTATGGTTTCCAGGATGTGTCAGGTCCCCCAGTTCCCAGGATTACGGCATTTCAGCCAAGTTTCGAACATGAAGTTTGCAGATGGGAATAGTTTCGTGGCAATTATGAAGGTATGATCATTTTTGTCCAGTTGGTGCATATGCTGATGTCAACAGGTGATTTTACCAGTTCTGGCGTCATTATTTCCACCAGTCTATCGACCTGTTCTCAAAGCCATCCAAACTGTTGCTCTTATTACTATGCATGCTTCCATGAAGGCTCAAACCCCTGTGAGGATCGAAACAGGCTGAGAGTTGGTTCACAAGCTCAACACACAGTTGCTGGTAAGGGGAATGCCCAAAGTGGACTCTGATTTGACAATCAATCACCTAGGATGTCACTAAATGCACTGGGAAGACGTTTGACTTTCCTAAGCTTCATCAACTTCGCCATCTCTTTGATGATATTGAGGCAAAGGGTAGTCCTGAACACATGGCCTGCATGCATGGCGAAGGGTTTCTTTGTGGTCTGAAGGATCACTATGAGAGGTGCAATGGGTGGGATACACTATCTCAGGTACAGACATTTCCTTATGCTGTGCCCATGTAACATGATCCTTTTCTTTGGCAGATTCTGCGTTCTGAAGCACACATCGTTGCTGTGACATGGATTCAGTGGAAGGTTGAGGAAGCTGAGAAGGTCGAGGAAGCTCCAGAAGATGGTGCTGACATTAGACCCACAACTGTAGATGAAGAGGGCAATGCTGACATTCAAGTCCAACTTGGGGCACCAGACTGTCGATATCAGCTTGAAGAGGTTGAGAAGATGGGCCTGGAGTTTGCTGGATTTATTGAATCTTTGAACAACTGGCTCCAGGACCATGCGGACCTCCCTGATGATAAGGTATTCACTCCAATTTCCCTTTCCTCACTTGTAAGTCTCTATTTTGAGTCTGAGTCATACTTTGACAATCATTGTTTTAGATATGGCCATTCAAAATGATCTACCACAACTATGTCTCCTTAGATGACATGACGCCCCAAAGGGACATAATACACTGCTCTGAGAAAGTCTATGGTCATTTTCGAAAAGATTATGTCCTTGTTCCCACTGAATGAGGACGGCGATATGGACAGCTTCTCCTCATCTTCCAGACAACCTTCATGTCTACCAAACTCAGCCTCGCCTACATCAAGTGGTTCAAACCTGTTGCATATGCTTGCAATGCTCTCACTGGACTGCTTCGGGTGGTTCCTGTTGTTGGTGAGGGTGCGTATGGATTCATTGAGCTCCAGTCCATTGAGAGAGCATGTCATATGATCTCGACCTTTGTCCCAGACAATCAGGAGGAGTGTTTTGTCAATGACCTGGTTGATGTGGATATGTATCTTCGACTCAATGAAAGTGCTATGTAGCTTGGTGCGTTCACCTTTATGTACATCCACTGTGTACCCAATACTGTTCCTTACAACTAGTCCTTGCTCTTTCCAACAGCATCATCCCAATTAGTTTGTTTGATTAATGTCATGTCACTTTGGACTTGTTCATCTCCCCTGTTTTTTCTTACCTGTCCCTGCCTTGTTGTCCTTTCTACTTCCAATCTCATCTACTGTCTACATTGATTTCACATGTCCCTTCCTATCACACCAACTCCACAGAGGGCGGTTCAAGTACATTTTTATGACCTTGTCTGCAAGTGCTTCTGGCTAACACTCTCGAACATGACTGTAGGAACTAAGGAAGATGCAATTTCATTGCATTGACTTGGAAGCAGAGAACCTCAAGCTGCGTACTGCTCTTGCTGACACCACAAACCTGGCATCCCAACAATCTGGACCTACGAAGACCCAGCAAGAATCAGAAGAGAAAGAAGTCTTGGGCAAGAAATACAGGCCAGTTTTACATTTTGCCAAGTGCCTCCTACTGGTCTGCCTTTGGCTACCTTCTCGTCAGGACATCTCAAACAAGGACTTTGCTGAAGCCACAATAGACCACACATTTGATCCAGCTAATGAATGGCAAACATGGACCCCAAGCAATGCAACCCAGATTCAAGGTGTGCTTGCAGACATGGCACCATACTTAGGTGCCAAATGGGATGAAATCATGACTACAGAACACTTTTGGACCTTTGTAAGTCCTGTTCTCAGTGCTCCAGGTTATTTTCCTTCTAACATTACCTAAAGGTCCAGGAACAGCACAAAAGATTCTGCTGCCATGTTGCTTCTAGGATTCGAAGTGAGGCCTCCGTGATCCTTGAATATCTTGATGCTGGAACTGTGCACTATTCGGAGCTTAAACACCATGCACAATGGGCTAAGAGCACATTTTGGAGAGAAATGGGTGGATTTAACCCAGATACAAAAACATACTCTTCTCTTCCACCAATTCTCTGTGCTGATGGAGATGGCCCTATCTCAACTCGTGGATATCGCTCACCAGCAATTGGATGGGTAAGTACTCAGGCCCCTTCTCTACATCATTAACACACCACAGGTGCTGGTTAGAATCATTTGGGGCCCCAATGCTGTCAATAAACCCCTACCACCAGCCAGCCCGATTGCAAAGTCTAATTGGAAAAACTGGGGTATCAGGAAGTTGAATGGTGAAGCACTGGCAGTTGCATTTGTTCTAGTGAGTCCTAATATTCTACAACCATGGATTCAACTCACTTTGAACCCAACAGACACAGTGGCTGATTTCTGGGGACAAGAACTTTGAGCAGATTAAAGAAGATGGAAAGGTGACAGCAACCTGCATTGACTGGGCAGCTGAATATCGCCACTATCGCAAACTGATGGTAGAGCCACGATCAAAACCCCTCTTTGATGCTGTTCTACAGTACTGGAATGACTGTTTGTTTCCATCAACCAGCCTTTCTGTGACAGAGCCCAGTCCGGAGCCTGTCAGAGAACCAGAGGAACCTGTGCAAGACAGTGCCCTCGAGTTCGATAATATCGCCTTTTTCCTCCCCTTTTCCCTTTATTCCGACGATCTCCGCTCTCCCCAATCGCTCCGATCCCTCTTCCGACCGACCTCCGATCCCTCCGACTCCTTCCCCCGCTCCCCTTGACTCGTGCTTCGTATTATGGACTCTTTCCCTGTGATGACCGCTTGTATAATATGTTTCCGACTGCTTGTATCATTCCCGCACGCTGCTGGACTTATTCCTATAGTGTAGACCCGCCTCCGCCCTGCGCGCTCCATAATTCCTCTTCGCTTCCACTCCCGTACCACCGCGTTCGCATAGCCTCCACCTCACCGCCTCTGTGTAGATTCCATTTACACATCACCCCCGCCTCCACTTCTTTCCACTTTTTTTTTTTTTTTGGTGGGTCAGGGAGGCGGCTCTGCCGCTGACTGCACAGCAAGTCAGGACGGGGAGGTGGTCTCCCGGCCCCTATCGCTGACACACCTGTGGAGTAGCGCCCCATCGCCTGGCACCGCCTGTTCTCTAGAACTCTCCCTACCGTCACCCGCAGGAATCTGGTTTAAGACCCTGTTGCCTGTTGGAGGCACCAATACAGCCCACTGTTCCTCGACGGGGACATGGTCTCCCGGCACCCAAGAGGAATTTCCAGTGTCAGCGGCTTCAGTGACCAGGAGTGTGGGGGTCGCCAGCGGCCGGAGCGACCATGGAATACCCACTAAACCTGCGGGGGGCCTCCTGTCCGACATTGGTGATGATGACCCCTGCCTGCGGCTGACAGGGCGCACCTTACCGGACCGCCCAGAAATGGTTTAACGTCCCTCCCTGTGACCCCACCATCTGCCCTATGCGAGCTCAAGTGAGGCCCTCTATTCCCCACCTTACGACAGGAGTGGGACCTGCCCCCAGAGGGTGAGAAAAGGGTGATGAGGACGACGTGGGATGTTATATGTAAAAATGAAGGTTAGTATGCGTTAGGCATAGGCATCATCTGTGAGAGCCCGCAGTATCGCCTCCCGCCTGGAGAGGTGGTGCGAGTGCCCACTTGTGATCGGCGCCTGGATGGCGCACAGGATCGACCTACCTTTGCTAGACAGGCGCCTACTAGCGCCCTGCCCCAGAAGGTGGGATATGGGAGGCGGCAGTCTTGCGAGGTCGCTTGACTGGGGGATGAATGTAGAACTAGGTATGACACCCGGTTCCTTGTCGTCCTCCATCTCCGCCGTCACCAGGTGTGCCGGGATGGGGGTGGATAGCGTGTCTAGCAGTGATGCCACACAGTTCACAGGTACGAAGGTAAAGTCCATCTCATGGATTTCCTTCATGCGCCATTTCCACAGGGCCCAGTAGTAGTTGCCAATTAGCCATTCTCGCCATTGTCTCGACTTCTTGAGGTCCTTGAGTATCTTCTTCCGCCCTTTGACTATTGGGTAAGCAGTTTCCTCTAGTTCCTTTAGTGCAAGGAGGGGGTACCAGGGCGATGTGCCCCAAGAGTCGGGCGACATCGTTTTAAAACTGGACACAGGGTGTAGAGCATCCAGGGTCGCCATTAAGGTCGCCATCAGGGGTTGTAGCCTGTACGCAGCGCAACCCACGAGAATGTGCCCCAGGGTCACTTCCGACCCGCATGAGCAAATCCTTCCAAGGTCAGACTTAGCGCGCCCCTGGCCAAAGTATCTGTGCCCAAGGACTTGTGCGCCATTCATTTCCTTCCATAGTACCTCCTTCATTCCTTCAGGAATGGTCAGGCTCCACACCTTTTTAATGTAAATTCCGGGGTCTAGTACTATCCCGAATGTTTGGCCAAGGGTGACCACCCACCTATCGGAGAAGGCCTCGAATTTCATCGTTTTAGCAGGCGTTCCCACTCTCGCGCATATAACGAGTCTGGTCAGATAATCCAGGGGCTGGTGGCAGAGGACGGGAGTCCACTTCTTTCCACCTACACTATGCGATGCCACCCACCTCACCACTTTCCACTTCACCACCCTCTGCAGTCCAGTAGCCGCATGTCTGTAAATTATGCATTGTATTTAAGCTCAGACTCAATGGGGAATGTCCCTCACTCGACGTCTCGATTATAGATGTTTGTTATTGTGCGCCCCGCCCCGCTCGATTAGAATCCCGACGCCCCCTTGCTTGCTCGCTCGCTCGCCCGTTACCATCGGACTTCGGACTTCAAGACCACGTGGTCCATTCCCCCCGCCCTCGTGTGCTAACTCCCACCCGTAGCACCGCAGGGCTAGCCAGCCAGACCGAAACCCCGCTTCAGTCAGCCCCTTCGGTGTCGCACCTAGTCAGAGCGTTTACGCCGAGACAGATTGGGCGCCCGTCGTGCTTTTGGGCAGTTGCTTGGGAATTAGGTCCGACAAGCCCCTAAGTCGTCGTCCCCATTTCCCCTTCCCTTTCGGAGACCGTATTCCCGCCGGCACGCGCGGACGAGAGGAGAACCTAATTCCGTCGGCAAACGGATAAGCCTCAAGACCTTCCCCCTTCACACTCTTTCGGCTTCCGTCGCATTAATCTCTGTCGGAGATTAGCGGAATTACCGATTCCATCGCAGAGGAGTTCCTTGCAGGTACCAATCTTGCTCAGCTGCCCGTGGTCCCAGCTCAGCAGCTCTTATCATCACCAATCATCCAGGGTGATGTAGGTGCACTCGAAGCAGTATCAAGTCCTCTGAAGGTGATTGTAGATGTGAACCCAGTGGTGCGCATCTATGATCTGGAGGCTGACAGTGCTGAGGGTTTCAACGAGGTACAATCAGAGCATACCAAGGATGATGACGACCTTCAACCTCCAAAAAAGCGTCAGAAGACCACAGCAGGGACACTTCCTCAGAAGCCAGCCACTCGCAGCAGAGCAGGGAAGGCAAGGAAGGTCAAGAAGTGACCCTAGTTGTAGTTCTGATTGCGTACTACTGCTGCCTTCTTAATTTCTCATTCGATTTTCATCTCACAAAGTTCGGAGGTGGGGTTATATTCATGTAGCTAATGTTGATTTTCACCAATAACCAATCTATAATCTTGTACATGAAGGTAGAGGCTTTGTACCACTCTGTCTTGTCTGGCATCAACTGGGTGGCTGCGTGTGCTGGCACTTGACCCTGTTCCCAACCAACCATTTCCTGACAACATCATCAAGTTGGTTATGCAAGCCATGTTTAAGCTAATCAGTACCCAAACCAATACCTGGGGACAGCATTGCTGCATGTATGGACGTGAGTGCATTTTTGGACTTTGTTTTATTATTATTATCTTGCTTGGACTCAACCCAAACCCTGCAGGCACCCTTCGTACTTGTAACTGATGAAAAAACACATCTCCACCAGGTCATCAAGGCTCCCTCAGCTTCTCCAGTGGCTCGACAACAGCACAAGGTGCGCACTGATGACTGCTCCTGTGCACTTGTGCACTCACTCCCAACTAACATCTCTGCCTTCTCAAGCTCATAAGCTCATATTCAACTATCAACATACATATAGGTACATCCAGTCTCGCACCTGCTACAGGCTGCAAGAGGGTTCCAAATTGAAGCTATGGACCACGTACCTGTGAGGTGTGGGCACATTGCTTTGCACAATGTCCGATTCTGACCTTTGTTTACAGCCCATGGCCAGAACCTCATGCTCCTTGGATATCCCCAGTGTACGCAGCTGGTTCAGGTGGGACTACCAAACTGGCTATGAGGTGAGCTTTGGGAGACCCTCTCAGGTTCTCTCTACCTCTGACCACTTCCAAGATGTCGATGTACAACTATCAGTGGCATCCCTTCATGGTTCCTCAGTCTGTGAGTCATTCATTCTACATCACTGACCTTTTATTGACAATGGGTGTACATAAGCCTTGAACTTCACGCAACACAGCATGTGGCATGCAATGAATTGTGAAGGCAAAGAAGGTTGCATGGTGCACAGTGAGCCATCTCGAGAGGAGTCAGAAACCTCGTTGAGTGCTATGATTAATTCCTGCAATCTCCTGCCCAACTGCTGGCTTGGTGATAAACACATTGAGGAGAAAGTGGCCAGGTTGATGTCTCGGGTGGATGGACTTCACATGACCGCTGTCCGCCATTCTCGCAAATAACCTCAATCCGGTGACCACACTTGGTCTCTGCCACGACTGTCTCTTACCAACACCATGCCACTCCAGCCTGTAAACATACTATTCGGGGCTGGCTCATCACTGGTCTGTCCCTCTCTACTGCCAACCTCCACTCAATTTCCTGCCACAGGAACCCATAGTTTATGCCATGACTGCTTCAGTGACCAAGAAACAACGTATAGACAACAGTCCACCTCCAATAGATGTACTAAGCCAATCCAATTGTAGCGATGACAAGTATATCGCGCTTGCATGCCTTGCTGGTCTGTCTTACTCGATCTACTACCCACCAGCCCTCTTATCCAGTCTAACATAGACCACAGGTGGAAGAAGACGAAATGCTCTGGAACAATGGTCAGTCCAAGCCCTCTTCCTCTGTAATTCGCACCAATGCCTGACTCAACCTGCATATAACCTGTCTACCTGCAGTGTTCAGCATCTAACACCCAGTGTACATGGATGGAGACAAAGGATAGGGTCACCAGTATGTACTTTTGTGTTGCCTTCTGTGTATTTTCTACTTACCCCAGCGCAAATATCCAGCTACGTCCAAGAACTCGAAGCGCGCCTACTTTATATGGAGCAACTCTTTAAACAGCATGCACCTCATATCAAAGTGTTCCCACCAGAGGGTTCAGGTCTTCCATCAGAATTTGCCAAATCTACCACCAGTTTGGTTAACACTTGTACCGGCAACGACCCCTCAGGTAGGAATGAAGCAAGAAGAACTAGAAGATATGCTCCTCATGCATGACAATGATGACAAGCATGCGCCTCTCGCAGAACACTTTGGTCAGATGACCTTGGACTCGGAAAGTCACCTGCGGTGAGTACCGACATATTCGCTATGGCTCGACTTCGCATCACTAATCACTTGCCGATGCATTCAGATGGATCGGAGGCTCCTCAACAATGACGCTCATAGAGACCTTTTGCAACGAGACAGCTGCATCTGAAGCTGGTTCGCCCCTCTTGGATGACTCCATGCCCAACGCCAATGTGCTTTATTTCCCAGCCATACTTGGCTGTGGTAAACTCCAGGCGCTTCCATATGCAGAAGAAGTGGAGTACCCTGAACGCGATCTTGCTGACCTTCTCATGGGTGCACAAGTTTCACAGGAGAATTCCGATGTTCACTTGCCATCAGGTACAAGCATACTTCGATAAATTCCACTTTCTTCTGCCCGTCGTTGACAAGCTATCATTCCTACAGCACTATTGTCCATATACAGATTTATCAACAGCATGCCCATGATCTTTGCATTCCGTATTGTGGATTGTTTCTTCTGCATGGGCCCTAAGGTCCTGTTTCAAGTTTGGTAAGTTGTTTCCTATTGCATACACCGTACATCTCTGACCAGCTTTCTAGTCTTGGTGAGCAATCAGTATAGTCCAAGTCTCAAGACTTCTACCAACACTGTTTGCTAGCTACTCTCAAGATTACTGCAGGTACAAGATGACGGCCAGTTCATAAAGTGAGGCACTGTCACACCCCAGTGAGCAGCCTTTCTGATGCTCGGACAGCTTAATAAGGAGATATTTTGCTTCCTTAAGTGACTCAGCCCATCCTAGCTCTTTGGATCCACAGACACAGGCAATCATCAACTTCCAAGAGCTCCTCCTTGTGGCGTTCCACGAGTTTTCAATCATCACAGATGAGACGATTCAGGCAGAGCGCAAATGTTACCGCAATGAGATCATCCATGGCATCAAGTCGTTTTCCAAACGCGTGGCCATCTGAAACTTGTCGACTTTCAAGCAGTTTAGCAAGGATCAGATCAGGCTCATATACGGTATGTTATTCAAAGCTGTTTGTGTGGAGCCTCCACCACCTGCTGTTGTCGCAGTGGTATGGAAGGAGAGAATGGATGGCACTCCGATTGCGATAATATTGCCTTTTTCCTCCCCTTTTCCCTTTATTCCGACGATCTCCGCTCTCCCCAATCGCTCTGATCCCTCTTCCGACCGACCTCCGATCCCTCCGACTCCTTCCCCCACTCCCCTTGACTCGTGCTTCGTATTATGGACTCTTTCCCTGTGATGACCGCTCATATAATATGTTTCCGACTGCTTGTATCATTCCCGCACGCTGCTGGACTTATTCCTATAGTGTAGACCCGCCTCCGCCCTGCGCGCTCCACTAATTCCTCTTCGCTTCCACTCCCGTACCACCACGTTCGCATAGCCTCCACCTCACCGCCTCTGTGTAGATTCCATTTACACATCACCCCCGCCTCCACTTCTTTCCACCTACACTATGCGATGCCACCCACCTCACCGCTTTCCACTTCACCGCCCTCTGCAGTCCAGTAGCCGCATGTCTGTAAATTACGCATTGTATTTAAGCTCAGACTCGATGGGGAATGTCCCTCACTCGACGTCTCGATTATAGACGTTTGTTATTGTGCGCCCCGCCCCGCTCGATTAGAATCCCGATGCCCCCTTGCTCACTCGCTCGCTCGCCCATTACCATCGGACTTCGGACTTCAAGACCACGTGGTCCATTCCCCCCGCCCTCGTGTGCTAACTCCCACCCGTAGCACCACAGGGCTAGCCAGCCGGACCGAAACCCCGCTTCAGTCAGCCCCTTCGGTGTCGCACCTAGTCAGAGCGTTTACGCCAAGACAGATTGGGCGCCCGTCGTGCTTTTGGGCAGTTGCTTGGGAATTAGGTCCGACAAGCCCCTAAGTCGTCGTCCCCATTTCCCCTTCCCTTTCGGAGACTGTATTCCCGCCGGCATGCGCAGACGAGAGGAGAACCTAATTCCGTCAGCGAACGGATAAGCCTCAAGACCTTCCCCCTTCACACTCTTTCGGCTTCCGTCGCATTAATCTCTGTCGGAGATTAGCGGAATTACCGATTCCATCACACCAATGGAGGAAGCTGAAAGGCCTGAGACACCCGTCGGTCCAAAGACCTTTAGGGTGTTCTTAGTGGAGATCGTGATGTGGGTGAGGGGTGAGTAGATTGTTTTGAATGGGTCCCAGGTGAGGATGAGTGGACAGAGAGGGAATTCTCAGGGCTAATTGAGGGATAGGAACATGTGGGTTGACAGATTGCAGATCATGAGCTTAATACGACTATATTATTCCTGGGATTTGGGGCAACGCGGGGCTCTGTCATTCTAGGTACGCCAGAAGGCCAGCTGTTTGGTCATGCATTCACCACAATTGTTATAGGACCTCGCAATAGGCTTGGATGGGGTAATGTTCAACACCTTGATGCCAAATATTGAATGGTTCTTCAACCTGTGAGTTTATCTTACCTAGTTTGCCCATTTCTCACTGTCAACAAGACACGACAAGGACAAAGACGGTTGGCTGACAAAAGACGAAGTCCTGACACTGTCCGAGTCTCTCTTGGTGTGTATAGATTATCCAGCTCCGATATCAGATTGGCCTGACAGTGTCTGCAGTTCATTTTCCGGTCAGAAATCGATGACGCATACCTGGGGTCCATCAGCTCATTCATGAGCAATGCCTTCGAGTATGGCGATGCCACGCTTGAACAACCACCGCCATCCCCCATGCTGTCAATCAGTGAACCTGTTTCCACAAACACAGAGCCCATGCTAGCATTGATACTGAGTAACCAGCCATACTTGAATATTGCAATGTATGTCTCTGGTATCCCCTTGATTTTTTTGGTGTTAACCCTGACTGTGGCAGCTTCTGAATGGTCGTCCTAGCCGATCAATTGCTTGAATCGATCTTCAATACAGACCTCCCACAGTCGTTCTGGCTCCTACATGTGGAAGATCTTTTGGCTCTGAAACAGGTTCAAGGTGGACTACTGGAACACGTCAGTGGGTTCTTGTCAGGGTTCGTCATTTTCTCATTTATTTTTCTATTGGACATCCCATGCATTGGAGCACAATGTATCATATGAGAATTGATATAAACTATATTTCGTGTTGTATACAATGTGTGCGATACATATCTGAGCATTCCTAACCAGTAATTTTTGCCAATATAGCACTCAAATAACCAGGGTTATATATAAGGTTTATAACCCCAATATAACCCTCTATATAACCCTTCCCACTTTGCCTATAACCCTTTTGGGCGCTAAAAGGGTTATAACCTGGTTATAACCCCACCCTCGAACTTTGGGACAATGTACTTTCGTTACCTGTACTTCAGTCAGAATATCAACTTGGGCAAGCACTTCGCCCATTCTGCCTCATCCTTCCCCATGTCCCCCACTTTTCCTGCCTGGTTGACATCACCGCCCCATTAGCAATACTTTCGGGAAAACCCCTTCAAGTCCCCCTCCGTGCTTCAGTCCTAACAGGTTGAATATTTGTACTTAAGCTATGGGGCTAGCGTCGAGAGTATGCAAACCAATGAGCTAAATCTGAATCGTATTTACCATCCTCTTCTGCAGTCCGTTTGGTCCCATACTAAAGACAAATATCTTGAGTCTAGATCTGGGGGGTCTACAGGCACTCACATGCTGATATTGGTTGTCGAAATAGTACTGATAACATGGAAGAAGCTTTCCTGACAGCGTCATATCCATCCTCTGTTCAAATCGTTTATCGAATGCACAGTATTTCCAAGTCCGAGGTCTGCGTCCTAACTGGACGTGATCGTGATCCATGCTGTGTAGGGTGGAGTGTGTCTCTGGGTTGGCACACAGTGCCAGTCGACATACTATATTGCTGAGAATGCCACAGCAGGTGACCAGCAGATGATAGGAAGACAGGCCAGATATATGGGCATCCTGGATACGAACCACTCGTCCTGCTGCAGTATCCTTACCGATGATTGTTTTATCTGCCCTGCTGTGTAAAACAGACCCGGTTCATTTCTTCAGTTTGTGCGCAAGTGGTAAACAAAGGCCCACCATGGTTTTTTTTTTTTTGTGGGGGAAGGAAGGGAAATGCATCATGCACTCCACCCACCCACCATGTTTGACCCATGCTGTTGCGTTCTTTCTTTTGATGGCATCGCAATGCTTAGTCACCTGTGGCGGGTTATGGAGCCTTACAACCCGTTGCAGTGAGCTTGACCAAAAAAATTTCTGAGTGCCAGCCACTTTTGGCCAAAAAATCGGATTTGACTTTGTTTCCTAATTAAAAATCATAAAACGTCATTAATAAATTCTATATTGTATAAGAAAAATCATGGGCCCGCGCCGCTTGCATTTGAGTGAGATAGCAACTTCTGAGAGAAAACCTAAGGCTAGGCCGATGAAAA
>Ga0307515_10011840_pt1 | contig 16499 bp, 19 predicted proteins | sample 17_EM_MG_FD_194513 | JGI IMG/M metagenome (GOLD analysis project Ga0307515, IMG submission 194513) | Populus trichocarpa ectomycorrhiza microbial communities from riparian zone in the Pacific Northwest, United States - 17_EM | ecosystem: Host-associated > Plants > Roots > Unclassified | place... | reverse complement strand
ACGCTCGCGCGTATGAATGGGCCATGGATGAATGGGTCTCTCCCCCTCCCGCCTGAGCGCGGTCTCCCAAAAGACCAGTGAGATCCCCCTCCCTCCCTATCTCATTGTCAACTGTATTCCCCCGCCCCTGAATTCGTCTATATTACATAGTATACACGGCTTACTTGATCGAGCCTTCGTGCATCGAGCTATTCATACCGCCGTCACGACGACGATTCAGAACTCGCTGTGCGCGCTCGCCCATTCGCGGTCACGAGCGTTTGCCAGATCGGTCCAGCTGGAGGTGACTTGGTGAGTGGTTGGGAACGTAGAATTGTTGGCATAACCCGCATATCGCTGACTCTTAGAAATGGCCAATTCCCGAGTGGCAGGGGCGATGAAAGGGATGAGGATCTGACTCTCGCGAAGAAGATCATTGTGTCAGGATGTTTCCTAGGTGGTCTACTGTTAGGGTGAATACAACGGACAGCCGTGTGCGTTCCGCATCCCATTCACCCGGGGTCGGAGCAACCTTCGTTAACTGCCAGCGATTTTGAAGGTAGGATCATTCTACTCGGAGCCTCCGCAGCCACTTATATCGCAACAAAGTCGAGGTATTGCCAGAAGGGGTTGTCACCCCCGTTCTCTGCGACCTCGGCAGGTGCAGACGTGCAAAAACACAAAGCCCAACATCTGCCTTCGCACACCGGGAATCAGATGGTTTGTTAACTCGATTCACCAGCGATCGAAATCCGACCAAAGTATGCGGTCAGCTTCCTTGTAGTGCTTGAGGATTGTGCCTTTACCCGGAAAAACATCAAGATTGGGTCTGAATCGCAAGTTATCAGCATCAGTACCCCACGAGCGCTGGTTCTCCCCGCCAATCGCTCACAGGGGTTGGAAAACAGTATGAAGCGCGACAAGCGTCCACTCTCCAACTAATTCAAACATCCCTAGCCGGAACACAATGCCTCCAGACGTATGTTATGGTCATTGCCTGCACTGAACGCGTTTGGGACGGGGGGTCTACGGACTCCACCACGATCGTACCATTCCCTGACCACTGACCCAGTACCGTTCAATACGGCTATCTCAGGGGTAGCTTTGGTCGCGCTTGGCACTCCTTTACCCTGTTCGCCATTCGGAGGCATCGCTCGGTGTTATTTCTGCGTCGTGCTCCCCTGTTGCTTCTGGAGGGAGGCTTTTGTCACGTCTTCTGGCCCGTCACTCCAACCACACTGCTCCGACAGGTTACGAGGGTGTATGAAGCCCCTCCCACGCGTAGTTCTCCTCATCGCGGCTTTGCAGAATATGGTGGTGTATATCTCAATATAATAACATACACTGAGAGGAACGGACCGCCTCCGACAGATTTCCATGAACAGGTCGGAAAACTCACCGGGGCGTCAGGAACATTGGATTCTTCGCGATCGGGTTAAACGTGATTTACGACGTACGGGTACTTGGGTGTTGGGAGGGATTTAGATCTCAGGAACGAGGGGTTCCGCCTGTTTGAAACTCTACCGGTCGTTGAGCCACCTTGCACAGATCTATAGACAGCAGAGGGAGTCTCGTTATCTCCCATCATGATCCGGAACGAACGCGGTCGTAGATTTCAGGCGTAATTCAATTGCTTAATCTGTGACTATAGTCAGGGTCTACCATGATATTTCTGAGCTGCTGGATTCTTCGTCCTCGGACAAGACCGGGGTGCTACAAGATTCACCACGCAAGATCTGGAGTTGGTCTTCTTCGAGGTCACCAAGGAATGGACGGCTGCAGAAAACATGAATGTCGCGAACTCCCTGGGGCTGGATACACATACGCTCAAAGAATCTCCGAAGCAGACCACGGCTTCATGTGATGGTATTGATGGCCGATTTTCAAGAGCCAATTGGAGTGGTCAGAACAAGACGACGTCGTATCAACGACGAAGAAAGGAGTGTTGTGCTTGATGATGAAGGCAGGTTCCGAAAGGTCCGGGTCTGAGTCAACAAGGGCCCAAATCCAGCTGGAACGATTATCTGGCGAGTATAATGGGTGATAGAGCATCAAGTCGTCAAGGCGTGTGAGCTCAGAGACACCACCTTCGTGGAAGAGGATTACATAGGAACTTGAAACTTGCAATACCGTGGGGAGGCGGAGCAAAAGACGGCGCATGAGAAGCCATACTAAAAAGGCAGACTTCCCTGACAAGGTATCAGATTCTCCGGGCATTGGAGAGCGAAGGGAGCACACCGATGCCGGGTTGTCCGGTGACCACGAGTACATGGCACGCGGTTTTGCTGACCAGCATGGCTTCCCGCTCAGCTTCCTACAGCTTCGTTGTACTCAGGCCTCACCAAAATCCTTTCACATCCTGGTCCCCAGCCGGGGAACATGGTGGTCTGGAGACACGACGCCACGAATGGAGTTAATTTCATCCTCTTTGACTCATCTCCTGCAGGGAAGGACTCATTCCCCTAAAGATGTGTCCTGAAGTCGGTCCAAGTGTGCATACGAGTTTTGAACAGGGCTCCAGGGTTAAGGTTACTGATTGCCTCCTGGGCAGGGACGTGTTCAACGAAGTCTCTGAGCGACATGATGGGTGAGGATGAGGGGGGAGACTCGGGGGAGAGAAACAAATCTTAGAATATATACCTTACACCGTTCCTGTCGAGTGGAGCACTTGAGCTACTGATGTCGGTGATTACCGGAGCCCCGAGGGGCGAACCGAAACGGCGGCCCGCCTCCTGAGTGACGCCAGCGCTAGCAGGTCCCAGGCACAAGCACCGTCCGGCAAGGTTCCTGCGATGATTACTACAAACTGCAGCGATCTGAGTACAGTTCGAACGCGGGAGGGGAGGGTTACAAAGTGCAGGGGGCGCGTGAGCCGGCACCCGGGAATAGGAGTTTGGGGATGAGGTCATGCCCACACAAAAGTAGTGTACGTTTTTTGGAGGACGGGAGCGAAAAAAAAAAAGACAAGACCCAAAAAACCCGGTACTCTAGGAGCCCTGCGAACAAGCATTGCCCAACAGGTCCGTGGGTGGTCAGTTAGCGTAAAAAAAGGACACGTTTGAATTTGTTTGGTGACGGCTGTTTGCGTTTCGATAGACCGCCTGCTGTTCACCTGTATACATCTTCATCGGTAGCTCAGGAACGTTGGAACATTCGACTCGCGGGCGGTGGTACGGGCGAGTGGCCCGCGGGTCGGTTGGGATCTTCTGCCTCCGGCTGATTTACTTGTGAAAATTCGGCGCCATGATTATACCTCCGCAAAAGTTCCATCGAATTTACCTCAAATAGAGTGCAGTATGTAATGTGTATAAAGATGAAGTTAAAAGGAAGCCTTTAACTGTGGAAAAAAAATCTAACTATAGACGGTTAAAAAAACGTCGACTGACTTAGCCAAGGGGGATGAAGGTGGCCAGCAGCTGAGTGAGAAGTGAAGGAACCACGGTGGTAAAAGAGTCGCGATCGGTGAAGCCTAAAGGAGGGTAACCAAGAGACCGAAAATGGAGAGCAGGCCACCAGCGAATGGTGCGCCGGCAGCGAGGGCGGAGTTGCTTCCACTGCCGGAGGTTCCAGTGGTGTTTTCGGCAGCGCCAGAGATGGACTCCTTGGTTTTGGGGCTAGGGAAAGTGGTATTCTTGGTGGTCTCGACGTAGAGGTTAGAGGTAGGGTAGCCCAAGCACTGGCCGATGGGTTGGAGGTTGAAATGGGGCTCGTGTTTCAAAGCGGCATCGAGGGTATATCCGGTAGCAAGTTCAACGGTAGAGTAATGGACGTCGTGTTGGAGGACAATAAACCTAACCCATAAAATTTGGCAACTGAGGAAGACTCCGGCTCCGGATGGGGATGCACTTACCCGGTATCCAAGAGAGAAGCGTTTCCGAGGATACCCTGGAAGGTGTTGAAGGATTGTTCGCCGGTGACGAGACCTGCGGCGACTTGCCAGTCGTTGGTATCAAATTTGCCAGCAGAGGGAGTGCTGCTCCACATGATGGGGACGAGACCCATGGCCAGAGAGATGGCACGAACTCGGTCATCTTTCAATACAGGAATCAGTGCCCTGCACCCGGAGGCGCGCACACAATCTGGAACATACCAATGTCTCCCTGGGGTGGACGCATGGTTGTGGGGGTAACTCCGAGGACCCGCCTGATGGCCTCACGGGTGAAGCCGAGCTCGGCGACGATTTGGTCATTGGTCAGGGTTGTGAGAAGTCTGTGGGACCAAGTGTGTACGCTGATTTCGTGGCCGGTCATGTACTCTTCAACCAAGACAGTTGGCCTCTCAATCACGCGAGAGCCGACGACAAAGAAGGTTGCCTTGATATCTTTCTCGTCGAGGTATGAGAGCAATTTCCTACGGAGTGTCCAAAGTTAGCTTTTTGAGATTCGGCTTGTTGATCGTAGGGGACACACCCGGTATAAGGGCCAGGACCATCATCGAAACTGACACCCCAGGTGTACTTTGTCGGGCAAGCGACAACGTCTGTGGCCCTTGTGTGTCCACCACAAGACCACCAAGCGTTCGTAGCGGCATTGGCAAAGTTACTCGGACTACCGGCGCAAGTGCCGTCAGTCTGGGGGATGTCGGGGATGTTAACGCCCTCGAGCTCCTTCGACCACTCTGCTATTTGTTCGGGGTAGAGAGCTAAAAAGATTTCTGTGTTAATAGATTTCTGGGGGTCCGACGAATGCGATCACCATACATGGGTCAACGACGACATCCTGGGCAGGCCATTCTTCTTTCCTGTAGACGACTAAAACGGGGCGTAAGGGCATGGAGGTGGTAAAAACACGAGAACCGCGTACACGAGGGAAGAGGAGGAGCTCCCTCCCAGGTTGGGGTAGCACCGGCGGGATAGGTCGTAGTGGGGAGGTATTGGGTCTCGGAGGACATTCCAGAGGTAACCTGGTTTATGGGAATGGCACCAGGAGCACCGGTGATGGTGCTGGGAGGGAGTTGGGATGTCGTTGCCGGAATTGGACTGGGGGTACCGGAGCTAGGCGAACTGAGAGGGGAGCTGACAGGGCTGGGATCCTGTCTCTCAGCGAGGTGAAAATCATGAGCGGATGCTGAGGCTACAGCGAGCAGGGCGGCCGCGAGAGAGTACTTCATGACTGCTGAAGAAGAAAAAAGAGAGAGGGGTGGCTATAAAAGAAAGGAGGGTGGGTTCGCTGTGGGCGAGAGAGGTTGAAGGGAAGGTGACAACTGACGCCGGTATCAATCACCAAACCGGACGACGAGTGGCTCGGCGGGGGAGCTTGCACGGAGGGCTAAGCCCTTCCCACACGACCAAGTTAGGGGCCGCTCCGCTCCTCGAGCTTCACATCGTGGAGCCCCTAGACGCGTTGGCGGTCTTTCGTCGATTCCTGGACATGCTGAAGCCCAGCCACGCATAGACTGGGGGTCGACATAACCATCTCGCTCGCGTGCATGGGGTGCATGGCACCGACAAGGCGCTCACTCGGTGTGCTAACAGCAACCGGTCAGCCTGCGAGGCCCCCTCCTCGAGCACGACCTCGTCTCGTTTCTACTACCACATCGCGGCGAAGATGCAGTTCGCTCGTCCTTACTTCAATTCGCTTCTCGTCGTTCTTTCTTCTCTCTCAGCGCTTCAGACGTCACTCGCGCTAGATGTCTCGCTTCCCCAGACCGCACTAACCACCGGCAACGTGGTTTACGGGAACTTCCTGGGCATCAGTTTCGAGCTGAGCTTTCTAGACAAGTACTGTCAGTTCAAGGAACCCGAAGCATTCCAAGCCATTAAATAATGACTTCTGACAGTTGGCACCGATGATACTAATCCGCCACAACCATTACTCAACCACCTCTCAAACTTCGAGGGGTTGCTCTCGGCGATTCCCCTCAGACTACGCATTGGAGGAAACTCGATGGACAGCTCCATCTTCAACGAAACCCAGACCCAATTCTCTGTTTTCACCGACCCAAACGCAAACTGGAACGACCAACCCGTGAACTATGGTCCACTCGTGTTCAGGGTCATGGACACCGTCAGCAAGCGTCTGGGTGGCGCTGAATACCTGATCGGTGAGTCTGTAACCCCCTGCCTAAAATTACCGTAACGCCTAAATTTACAACCTCGTGGTACCATCAGGTTTGAGTTTGCGGAATTCCAGTGATCCGATGATCACTAAACTTGCAGCGACCGCGCAATCCATCCTAGGAGACGAGTTAGACGCATACCTTCTCGGAAACGTGGGTTTACAGTGGTCGACCATCCCCGACGGCGGGATCATTTTTCTAATGCTGCTGGACGATTAAATAGGAACCTGATCTCTACACTCGCCATGGTCAAAGACCAGACCTCCTCAACTACACAGTCGATAACTACATCGGCGTGCGTACCCCTCCGAGTTCGCCCCACCGCCCCACGTGTGACTGATGCACTTTGTCCGGCAGGATTACAATGAAGTGTTCAAACAGCTACGTCAATCTCCCATAGGTGACATCGTAGCATTGAACAAGATTGCTGGACCCACAATTTGCTGTGCTTGGGTACGCCAACTCGACATTCGATGTTGTAGAAAACTCACATACTGTAAAACAGGATCTCGCCACGCTTTTACAACAGAACTGGTTGGAAACTTTCAAGCAACAACTCAAGTACATCAGGTAGACAATCCCCCGAGACAGAAATCTGTCCGTCTGTTGAACCCCGTACCCAGTCTACAGCATTATCCACGCAATGACTGCGGCTTAGGTTCTCCTCTTCCCGACCTTGCCTACTATCTCGACCACAGCAACGGTAGGCAGATCTCCTCAACATAGAGGCCCCCAACTCTCATTCACTTAGAACCCCTCAAAAACAGTCGTCGAGTTGACTCAATGGAACGTATACGGCATTGAGCTCGCAAACCAGGCCGGAAAACTGGTCATTATGTCCGAATTTTCTACCGTCTCATGCGGAGGTTATCCCACCGTCTCGGACACTTTCGGCGCAGCGCTCTGGTCGATCGATTACGCTATGCAAATGTCGGTAGTCGGATACTCTGCCGCCTACCTCCACACTCGCGAACGAAGCGTCAGTTACAACCTCTTCGACTACCCAGGTGATGGTGCGGACGGATGGATTACTCGACCGATCTATTATTCCTACTTTCCAATCCTCCAAGGCTTGCAGAGTTATAACGGAAGCCGAGTCGTCGATCTGGGACTGAACGACAACTCAACAGCCGGTTATGGAATTTATGACAAGGAAACCTCCGAGCTCTACCGGATGATCCTGATCAACTTCAAAGACGGCAACGGCCCTGTCGACTTCGTTATTCCAGCTACAGGCAGTCCGCGTGCGGGTGGAGGAAAGAACGCGACGGTCAAATTCCTCACAGCGGCTTCTATCCACGAGGGATCAGATATCTCCTGGTCTGGCAAGACTTGGAAAGGAGTTGTAGACGGGGTGGCGGTTGCTTCGGGGCGGGATGCGGATCTGACTCAAGTGGATATCTCGGCATCGTATACCCTCAAGATTCCTAGCCCCGGTTTGGCTGTAGTGATGTTCGAGAAACCTTTGCCGAGTGGTGAACCTAGTGGTGGAGGAAATTCAATCAACTCCCCCACGGGCTCAAACGGTAGCGGAAACACTACCACCACTAACAACGGCTCCGCCCTCTCGGTTGGTGTTCCCATGATCGTGGCTTGGGCGCTGTTTTTTTTGGGGCTCTGGTTCTGAACTAACCCCCTCCCCCACCCTCTATCGTCCCACCTTATCCACGTTGGGGGTGATAGGAGGGACACCCGGAGAGCACTTTTTCCACTGCGTATTTATTGCACGAACTGTTCACCACCACATCAAGCCGATAACGCATCACGTATATACACACAGGTATCCAGCTGACGTAGCCTTTTGTTGTATTGTTTGTAACCAAGTGGAATGAGTATTATCATTATGTTCCGGTCAAGTGGTCCAGTGCTATGGGGTTGCGTTCGGATCCACTGCAAGCCGAAGACGGTCCCGGCGGATCCCAGACATCCTGGGTCGTTCCTCGACCTTTCGCATCACGCGCCTTCAACAATTAATCGCGACGGGGGAACGTCCGACCGTGGGAAACCTCAACTTTTCTCTCAACCCCCTTCACGGCACCGCCGGATCCCCACTGGGCGCGTCTTTCCACAGTTCCCCACGCGCGCGATACCCACGTACCAATATGGTCGAACTGGATCTAGAACTGATTCTGGAGACTACGGACACGATTGTGCAAGAACTGCTGGCGACTGGGGAGTTTGGGTGAGTTATTGACCGGTGACGGGTTTCGTGCGGTTGTGGATGACCTGTCGGCTAGCCATTGTACGTTCAAGGACGTTCTGTTCCGTCTCGACACACGACTGGAGTTTCCACGTGGTACTTTGCTTCGGTACGAGCATAAGAGCACCGTCAAGGAGCTTATAAAGGACCTGGTCGTGAGTTTCCTTCTCGCCTCGATCACTTTTACCGCACTTGGTCATTTGACCTGAACCATTTGAACCCCAAAAGCTCTAATCTCACTTCTTTTATCTCTATTAGCTTCGGGCAGAAGGGGGGGACGAACAGATACCCTCCCCTCCGAAGAAACGAGCTGCGCGACTTGAACCTGAAGCAGGTGGGAGATTCAACAAGCGAAGGAAGAAAAATGTCGAAGCGAGTGACCAAAATGGTTCCGATGACGAGCCTGAATCCAAGAAGGCGAAGAAGTCGGGTTCGACATCAAAAGTGAAGGAGAAGAGGGCCAAAGCCGACAAATCCTCCAAGAGCAAGACGAAGAAGTCAAGCGTCAAATCGACAGCTTTGGGAAAGGCACTTAAGAGCGCCATATCTGCTGTACGTTCGTTCTCGAATCTTACGTTATGCATGGACTAAGGTTACTTGTGGGGCTGCGTTTAGGAACTCGTTGACTCTGACCTCGACGATACGGATCCAGGGCCATCAACCTCAAAACCTCCCGCCTCAACATCTCCCCCAAAAAAGTCGAAGCAGAAGATCGTAGACTCTGACGGTGGTGAAGACGATACCGTGGATACACCTCGACCGACGAAACCCCAAGCCTCGCAGAGGCGACCGAACGCAGAACGGATACCGGAGGTGAAACACGCTTCCGGCGATGTGAGTACTCCACAATCTGTAGCATTTGGCTCGTTCCCCCCGCGTTCTAATGGTTCCATCATAAAATCCTCAGAAGAGCGACTCCGAGATCTCAGTCTTGTTTGATGACGAACCTCCAAAGCGGCGCAAGGCCAAGGGTGTGAAAGACGAAACGGTCTGTGTCACTTCCTAATCATCTTGTCTGAGGGTACATTTTAATGTTTCTACCCCGGTTTAGAAACCGAAAGGGACGCGACAGAAAAAAGAGAAGAAAGATCTGTCCAAAGATGAAGAGACAATCAAACGGCTAAAGGTGTGCCACTGTAGGATTTCCTTCCATGGAACTGGAGTCGCTCACACTCGTTTCAGTCGCTGGTCGTCGCCTGCGGCGTACGCAAGGTCTGGTCAAAGGAATTCAAAGACCTCGACAGCCCTTCCGCACAAATAAAACGCCTCAAGTCGATCCTGGCTGAGCTGGGGATGTCCGGTCGGATGAGTATGGAACAGGCCAAGGCGATCAAAGCCAAGAGGGAATTCGCACAGGAATTAGAGGATGTGAAGGACTTTGAGAAGAAGGTCGTTGGCCGATCGGAAGGTCGCTCCTCGAGGAAAAAACTTGGTTCTGGGAGGAAGAATGTTGAATCCTCTGACGAAGACGAGGATGAGGACGATGATGAGGAAGATGGTAAACCCCGCAAGAAACGCATCGTATGTGGTTTTCGTGTTTTCCAGATCCTTCGGTTGTCGTTGACGAGTTTTCCTCCCCGCAGAACGCTCGAAACAGCATCAGTGCTTTCCTCGAGGATCAAAGCGACGAAGATTAGGTCCGTCGTTCGTGTGAAGGACGATGAGGCTAATGGTACCCGTAGTATTTCTCCCAGTTTCCACGATTCAGTGGACGAAAAACCTGAAGTTGATGCGACGGATCTCAGCTTCGTCAATGCGTTCGACGTCCTAGATAACGACTCCTAGTCATACGCTGGCTGTCTTTTTGGTGAATATTATGTGCTTAGACTCTGCAACGCTGGATCTGCTTCTCACCCCCTTGCCAAAGACGAAACTTTGGCTGACTCGCTCATCACCGATGATCTCGCCCCAGAACTCGCGGCCGTGCTGGGGACTAAGACTTCTTAACATCCGTCGGGCAAGGGGATCGCGAAGAGCCTCGTACGCGCATAGGAAGCCTTCGGCTGAACGCGGGCAGGGCGCTGTCGCTGCATGCCTCTTAAATCCTGGAGCATGTATTTGCTATGGGAGGTTTTTTGTATATTGTTGCCGTCGGCCACAACGAGAAAGCAGAACTTGTACCCGTTGTGCCCTCCCCTCCTGTCACGCCAATAAATACGACCAAGAAATCTCAAATGGTAGTTTATGCTCGCCTAGATGGTCATTCGCGTATCCTTATCTAACGCCCTATCAAGGTCTCTCCGACGGCGGTCGAAGGTTATGGGCTCCGTGGGAATCAGTTTCAGCGAGAAGGCGTCCAGTACCATGGACCGAACGTGGGGTTTGGTGACACACGGACGAGGTAAGATGATAACATCCTTGCAAGTTCGACCTAGTAGAAACCGCTGTGTCCATCACGCGTTCCGAAAGAAGTCGACCTTACATCGAGTGGGACTGACGAGGGCGGACGCGGGCCGTCGTGGCAACCGAACGATGAGGCCCGAGGCTTTAGCTAATGAGTCGCTCGCAGAATGACCTGGCCCCTACTACCCGGGAAATCGAAAACAGTAATCTCTGGAAGGGGACCAGGACGACGAGAACAGGGAATGACGTGGAGGCTAAATCCACTTGGGCTGGAATTCTTCTCAATTCCGGGGGGATGGGTCCATCAATGAAACACAGGGAATCCGCCATAGGCTCTGTCGATGCCGTGCAGGGGATCGTCCATCATCGAAGGGATTTGTTTACTTACCCCAATGCGACGCCTGGGCGATTGTACTAGCACCCCCAAAGATCAAAGCGCACGCCATGGCTTTCAAAGTCCATAGCGTCTCCTCATTATCAATTCCACCCTCGTACTATTTCTCTTTGTCCTGAAAGCCTACGAACGGCGTAGGTATCCCGAGAAGAATCTAATTTTTTGGACGTGCGCGGGCGTAGATCTTGCTCCCTTCAATTTCATGATTTCTATCGAACCGTGGTTCATATACATACACGACCATGAAGCCAGCAGCACTACGCAACCGTCGTGACTGTTTGGTCTTTCACGCCCTCCATTCACGATTCAAAGGATTTCTTCCCTAAAAAAGCGGTATGCTAGACGGTTTACGCGCGTCTGTTACCAACACGTCCCCGCAGAAGGTGGATAACGGGTGGCTCAATCCATGATGTATTTGAAAAGACCACTCCCGCGCCCCCACCCACGACTGAGATGCATTTAAGCAATGGAGTATATTGGGGAAGGAGAATCTTTCCTCACTTGCTCAACACGGTTTATCCAACCCTCGCAACTCACCCTCAACATTTATTGTCGGATTCCGATGGCTTACTCCAATAACGTCGACGACGCTGGCTTCTAACCAAGGCATCTCGTCGACTCGTCAACAAGTCTTCCGGCTACTGCCAGCTATGGTGAGTATCGCGGTAGCCTTTCCATCGATAAGTGTCTTACTGGTGAGTCTCCAGAGTCAGAGGCATTGGTCGCCTCGTACACGACCCAGATTGACAGCTATGGTCAGTCGTCATACCCAGAAAGCTACTTTCCGACGGTCGACCAACAAGCCCAACCACATTACTACGACCAATTGAACCGGGATGGTTTCTTTACCGACGAGATTGCACTAGGAACACTCACTGCAGTCCCAACCCAAAGTTGTCGTAAGTAGCTCCGCTAATTTGACACTGGGGGATCGAGTGCTTACGATCACAAACAGTCCCGCTCGATTACTGGGAGGAAAGCCAGAGCGGGCCCTCCACCAGCACATTCTACATGGTGGGTCCGGGAGCTTGGGCATCCTTACACGATCTCGTTGACGCTTTCCAACAGAACATGCATGCCTACGATCTGCCCGGCACCGATCCAACTGGGACGGGCTGTTGTCCACAGGGTGGCTTCAACCGTATGGAAGGCCCCATGCTTTTCCAGACGAGCACAGAAACGCGGAGGCGGGGCCATCGACCCTGGTGCTTCCTCCCACCTCATACGTTGGTCCGCCAACGCTACAACCCCCGGAGGGATCTCCGAGACGACAGTCGACGCCGAACAAAACGAAACAAGCTCAGAAGAAGACAAGGTTCCGGTAAGTAGTCTTTACCGCCCCTGTATTCATCATGTGCCCGAACTGTCATTCGGCGTCGGACGACTCGGCGGGCTAAGCTCCCCCGTGGCCAAGGACCACCACGTGAAGATGCAGAAGGATACCACCAAGCTGCGCGAGTGGGCGCGGCAGAAAATGGGACTCCGAGAAGTTCCGAGCCTCAACAGGCTCTGGCCAGTAAGCACACGTCTCGTGAATCTCGTGAAAAAACGCACCTGACCCGATCGATTGTAATGTAGCTGCGGTGCAGATCATTGAGAGGATCCATCAAATACCCCGACTGCTCACAGCACCGGGCCCCAAACGAATCGCAGAAGGTTCAAAAATGCAGATGGGGACTTGGAGAGGAGGAACGAGGAGCGCAGGTTGTTCCGGAACTTCAATAGGTATTACCCGCTGGAACAGGGTCGGAGGTGGGCACGGCCGTCACTGTGGTCGCGCGGTAAGCACGAGCAAGATCACGATAGCGACCTTCAACTTACCCTAATTCTTCTCAGTCGTAAAAGACCTGGAGGATCTCTTTGCATTTCCAGGGCCACCTAACGAACCGCCTCCTTGAACTCCGACATCGACAGTGGCGGCTCCGAACGGCTAGAAGGTACCCGGACAATTTAGTTACTTTGCCATCCACCTTAGGATTCGAATCATACTTTTGTTAGCCTTCCGTTGTCAGATTGTGGATTCCCATGAAATGAACCTGTGTAGATTGGGAGGTGGAGTTTGTGAGAGCACAAGATTTACCGAGTGTCGCAGCCTTTCAGAATAGGTAGAATGGAGTCTGAATGGCACAACCTCTGTTGCGTTGAACCTACCAAGAATATCACTGAATTTCAGTTGATGGCGAGTCTTTGTCGACGAATGGGACTCCTATCAGAGGTCATCCGCGGCGCTGGGTGGTACACCCGTGTCCCTCAAACGGGCAGAGACCGATCGCCATATATATGACCACAGAGGCGATAGTGAGTGAAATAAAGCAGCAGTTAGGGACGGGTTGACCATCCCAAGTACAATGGGATAAGTAGAGATAGGCCACAGGCGGTGGTGAGATGAAAGAGATGATTATCGGCGTGGGAGATGGCCAATTTACGTGGAAGGATGGAGGTTCGGCGTTCCCCGAGCCCTAACCGGAGACATTGTAGCGCGGCCCTTAACAGAATCGCGCTGGCAGTACGAGTTCGAAACAGGCCACAGCCAAACACGAGTAGGTGGCTATTCTTGATATCTGTATAATGTGCTACTTGCTACAACACATAGAATAGCATCAGCATCTCAAATTCACGTCGGTAATTATCCTAGTGCTAGGAGACGTCAAGTCGACCACTTGGAGGATCATCGATCAGGACCTGACTCCGGTAGAACGGACGTCCCGTTCCATAGACTGAACGTGAACCCCAATCCAGGCGTGACGCACTGACAAGCATAAATTTCAAACTCTCAGCGCTCAGCACCTAGTTTTAGGAACGCGAGCCAGGTCAATTTAAGCCCAACGCAAAAGAAGAGAAGCTGGAGAACGGATAGATACTCACCTCAACGTTCGACATTCCCTGCACTCTCTCGCGATCTTATCGCTAGCGACTTTTATGCAGCGGGCACAGCCGATGCGTTATGGTGAATCGGTCCTAAGCTTGTACTTCAGGTCCCGGACCTGCCCCCATACGCCCCCCTGGAAATTGTAAGTGGGGGGGGGGCGGGGAGAAAAATAGCGGAGAGAAACAAGCCTTAAGGGTACAAGTGCACAATCCTTACTCGCGTTTACGAATTGCCTTGAATTCTGCGCTCCGCACCACTCTACCGCAGGCCTAGACACCTCAGGCTAGGTTATCCGTGAAGGAAACATGTACCGCGGGAAGGGTGTGTGATCGTCCGACCCGAGGTCAGTGGTTCTCCAGAGATCAAAACGAGTACATCGCGCATTTGAAGGTCCTCGTCTGAAGATGGCCTCTTCGAGGTGCGGTTGAGAGGAGTATCGTCCGAAGCACGAACTCGGTATGCAGAGTGAACGCCGTCAATTGCCTGGCGAGTATAATCACGTAGTACATGCAAGCTCCTATAAGCACTCTAGAATCGCATTATCCAAGAGGGAGGGGGGGGAATAATGCGAGCATGAGGGTGAGATGGGAAACGAAGGACTTACACCACCCGGAAACAATATACGCATTGTTTTGCTGGAAGCTCATCGAGTTCGACAAGCGTGCAAGTCGGGGGAACGGCGGAATAAGTTCTCAAAGAAACCAAGCTAGAACCGCACCAGTCGCTCGTCCGGTCAGTCTGCGAATAAAAGTCCAGAAAGTTACAAATTCAGTCGAAACGACAACCGTCATTCGATTTCCCCGGAAGAAACAAACCGTACACCCGCGCGTTCGGACACGGTAAACACGAATGAGTGAACTTGCGATCTGACCAAGGAACAGGAGGCGGTGAAGGAATAACCGAAAAGCATCAACTTGTGACCATCCCCGATCTACAGTAAAAAACACACACTTCACCGCCCCGCGCGACCTGCGCGTTTGTTATCGTACAGCTGGGTTCTAACGAACCCGAGAGGTATAAAGTACAACGGAAATAGGCGAACCGGGGGGAAAAAATAAGTAGGCATCAGATTAATTGACTCCCATGCCAGCAGCTGTAGCGGGGCGGAGTGAGTAAACGTCGCATATAGAAGGAAACTTGTGAACTTGCCGGCGTCAGCTACATTGATACGTATCTTTCTGGTAGAGGCGATAACGACGTCCACCAAGTGCCATAGCGAGTCACGCTCGCCGTCCGGAGGGAATACCGCGACCGACATGAGGTGATGGAACAACCGAGACAGTATCAACGCAAATATCATTGCACCCTGTTCATCGTTCGGAATGAAACAAGGGCCAAAGACTATATTGCGAAGGGGACATCCGGCGAAAACGGAAAGACGATCCTCGAGGGCAGGGTCTTCCCTCCCGTCATCCCCCTGGAGTGCTCTTGTGACGATTGCTTCGACGTTGATGTGAACGACTAATTGTTCCAAGTGCTTGCAATGTTTCGCGATAGATGTGAGACTCTTGACGGTGTTATTAACCGGTCGGGCGCACGGGAAGGATCCGAAAGATAGTATCTCAAGTTTTGGCATCGCGACGACGAGCTCCTCGAGGTCTTCATCCGTGAGTTTGTACGAGCATCGGTCCTGAGTGCAGACCAACGTTATATCCAGTTGAGTTAACTGGTTTAAGAATAAAAACGGACGGATGGTCGTCTTGTCGAGGTCAAAATCACCCCCGGGGGTAACAAAAAGCATCGTCAACGTCTGGTGCAAGCCCTTGGGTCGTAGAGCTGCGAGCGCCGTCGGGAGAAACGACTCTGACGTAGCGGCCGGAAACTCCAATTGAAGTACCTTGAAAGTGTTGGATTGGATGTGTGAGATGGTTTGGAGCAGAGGGGAACGCGTGTCGGTTGCGAATATTTCAAGGGATTCGAGGGAGGGAAATGTCGATGTTGGAAGTTGCACGCCCGGCTCTGTTGTGTCGGCCACAATGGCAAACGTCTCCAAGTTTGGAAGCCGGGTGGCGTGGATGAAGGCCTCCGTGGATAGGGGAGATATCACCCTGAAGGTGCGGAGTTTGTCGGGGTTACATTTGAGCAGGAGATCGGAAGCTGCGTGGATAGTCTGAGGATCGTGGGCCGTGGGGTGACCGATGTGGACCTCAACGAGTGAATTGTACGCGGGGGCGAGAGCCTTGAGGGCGGGAACAACTTGAGAAGCGTTTAAGTTATCCTGGGCGGAAAGTCCCATCCGGAAATTGGTGAGGACAGGCGACACGATCAGTGGTAACATCAGGTCGAGGTGCTCCGGAGGTTCACCGAGCCATCCGATATCCCGAAGCCTGGGGACCATACAACGACCGGAGAAACGCTTATTCAACAACACCAAGGCTGCCTCAGAGGGTTCAGCGCGCCAGAAGCCCGTGAAATGGCGCATCCGTCCGGCATATACAGAAAGCCGCGCCCATTCGTCCTCCGAAGGCTCGCGGAGAAAGTCCTGCATGCGGAAACATAATCAGACGGGCCGGAATAGTCGCGTGGGTGAAAAGCTTACGAAAATGTCATCTGCAATGGCCCAAGCAGACGAAGGCAAAGTCTGCAACAGCCTCGTAAAATCCCGCTGACGTTCTCCCCAAATAGTGTCTAGGGTAGGGGCGGAGAAAGATTTGCGA
>Ga0307515_10011839_pt1 | contig 16500 bp, 19 predicted proteins | sample 17_EM_MG_FD_194513 | JGI IMG/M metagenome (GOLD analysis project Ga0307515, IMG submission 194513) | Populus trichocarpa ectomycorrhiza microbial communities from riparian zone in the Pacific Northwest, United States - 17_EM | ecosystem: Host-associated > Plants > Roots > Unclassified | place... | reverse complement strand
GAGGATAAGGTTGAAACCGTACGAAATTGGAGTAAGGAAAAGAAAACGGAAAACGGACGGTTAAATAACCTCTTTGAAGTACAACAATTCCTGGGGTTTTGCAATTATTATCGACGGTTTATCCCTAAGTATTCTGAGAAAGCAGAACCATTAACCAGACTTACGAAGAAAGATGAGCCGTTTGTATGGGGGTCAGAACAACAGCTTGCTTTCGAGATGATGGTAACTGCGTTTACCACAGCACCGGCACTTCGACATTTTGATCATGAGAGGGAGGTAATTATTGAGACTGATGCTTCCGATTATGTATCCGCAGGAGTATTATCACAACGCGATGATGAAGGGGTGCTACATCCTGTGGCGTATTATTCAAAGAAGCACTCACCGGCAGAATGCAATTACGATATCTATGACAAAGAGTTAATGGCAATTATTAAGGCACTTGAGGAGTGGAGACCTGAGTGTGAAGGTGCCGCATATCCCTTACAATTGATAACTGATCATAAGAACCTCGAATATTTCATGACAAAGAAACTTTTGAATCGACGACAAGCTCGATGGTCCGAACTCCTGACGCGGTTTGATTACAATATTGTTAACCGACCAGGGAAATCGAACGGAAAGGCCAATGCTTTAACGAGGAGGCCGGGAGACCTCCCTGAGGGGGGGGATGGAAGATTAAAAAATATGGAACAGGTGGTTTTCAAACCACATAATCTTCCGGAACAATTAAGGATATCGGCAAATGAGATGTCTGAACAGGAGGTACCCTTGATATCCGATTTGTTTGCTCAAGCATATAGTGATGATCCGCTGCCCAATAAAATACTAAAAGCTATAAGACAAGGAGATAGCCTGAAGGATATCATGGTAGCAGAATGCATGGAACAGGAGGGACAAGTATGGTATAGAGGGAAGCGTTACGTTCCAGAGGGAGATCAGTTACGGTTAAGATAGATACAGGAACATCACGACTCCGCGTTGGCAGGACATCCAGGAAGAGCAAAAACTTTCGATCTTCTGGATAGAAAATATTACTGGAAGGACATGCGAAAACAGGTGGATCAGTATGTACGGAATTGTCATAGCTGCCAACGATCAAGGACTTCGAGACATGCAACGTTCGGAGTCCTTCGCCCACTTTCGGTGCCAGAGAAGCCATGGGAAGATATTTCAATGGATTTTGTGGTAGGGTTACCCGAGTGCAAAGGGTTTGATGCAGTTTGGGTAGTGGTGGATCGGCGTTCAAAGATGCGCCATTTTATCCCGTGCCATACAACAATAGATGCGGTAGGATTAGCTAGGTTGTTCCTCCGAGAAGTGGTACGCCGTCATGGCTTGCCAAAATCTATTGTTTCGGACCGAGGACCTCAGTTTGCTTCGACCTTCTGGGGACAGATATGCAGCCGGTTAGGAATAGATCGACGGATGTCTACAGCATTTCATCCACAGACAGATGGCCAGACTGATCGAATGAATGCAGGAATGGAACAATATCTCCGCTTATTCGTCAACCATCAACAGGACGATTGGGTGCAGTGGTTACCCCTTGCTGAGTTTGCCGCTAATAATGGAGTATCCGAGTCAACTAAGTGTACCCCCTTCTTTGCAATTCAGGGTGTGGACCCACGGATGTCATTCGCTGGGGAACCTACACAGGAACGAGATCAACGACGCTGGGAGGCAGATCGAGTTCAGACCGTGATGCAACAAATCCATGAACATCTGAGAGTGGAGATGAGAAGGAGTCAAGCAATACAGGAAGAAGGTGCGAATAGAGGACGTATCCCTGGACCGAATATTCAGGTTGGATCTAAGGTGTGGTTGGATGCACGTAATATACGAACTACTCGTCCAACTCGGAAATTAGATTGGAAACGTCTGGGACCCTTTCAAGTACGGAAGCAGGTGTCCCCCTATGCTTATGAGTTAGAGTTACCTGCGTCAATACGGATCCATCGGGTACAACCAGTTTCCCTTTTAGACCCGGTGGTCGAGGATCCGTTAGGAGGGCAGGTGGTGTCCCCTCCCCCTCCCGTTGAAGTTGACGGTGAAGAAGAGTATCAAGTAGCCAGAGTTGAAGATAGCCGAATATATCGAAATCAGTTACAGTACCTCGTCCGATGGACGGGCTATGATTCTCTTACTTGGGAACCAGCGAAGTTTGTTGACGGGTTACAAGCTGTGGAGGAATTTCATCAACGTTACCCCGTGAAGCCTGGACCGTTGGAAAATCCTCTTGGAGGACCTCGAGCCTAAGGGGGGGATACTGTCACGGCGCAGATAGTCATGAGAATACTTAGGGATAACGGAGGATGATTTCTGGTGGTGTCGAAGGAATTGTGTCACGGAAAGGCGGAGACGTTGGAAGACGCGGAGGAAGCGGCGAGAGAGTGGCGGTATAATTTAGTAAGATAAAGAAGTGGGTTGAGGTGTTGCGACGTCGGATGATATGGCGTGGTTGTTATGATAAGGAATGATGGAAGGGTGTGTAAGATCATGGGATAAGTTTCGGATGGTACATCGAAGCATGGAAGATGGTTCGAGGGTGGCAGACGAATTGTATATAAAGAGAGTGTTTGGTGTTGGAGGATTTCCTTTTCTTCTCTCTTTACTCGTTCTCTTGTATAGCAAGCAATAGTACGATTTCGAAAACTATCCTGATCTTTGTCCCTCGATACGCACTTCGAGTTCAGTTCGGCAACATCCATATCACCTGCGCCAGACCCCGCCCGTTACAATTGTTGTGCTCTATATCGGGTTCATTGTTCGCTGAGCAATCATCTTCGCTGTCATTTGGATTATCCCAGTTGCCATTCCTCCTCAGCCAATTTCCATGGGCGAAATGATTTCAGGTGCGCTATTCTCATTGCTTTTGACTGGATGACGGTTGATTGTCTGGACTTGCTGGATATTCAAGTTTTGAGTTCAACCTCCACGGAAGTCCTTTGCAGACAAAGCAGGTGGCAATGGTGATATTAATGACAATTTAAATGCAGCCGCACCAGTAAGTTCAAAGAGTCATCTGGAGCCTGTGATGATCTCTTCCGTGTTCGAAATTTATCCAACAGATGATATGTGTGTGTTTTGAGCACGATATACCTTCAGTGTAGCGAATTGGTTCTGGCTGTCTTGCCCCACACTCCAACAAGTCGTGGACCTTGGGTATTCTATCCGATTACACATCCTCTGCCTCATTCTTCATTTCCGAGTTGTTTGCTTTGTTTGTCGTATAAGATACTGGGTTATCGCCCTCGAAAATCCTATTATTGGCTCGATCAAACTTTCTTATAATGACATTTCCGCAAAGGGTCTCGCCTGTAGGATTTAACCCACAGTAGGCAATAACATGCCTCCCAAGGGAACAACTGGCCTGCACTCCGACACCATGTGGTATGATAGCGCATACGTCCCACGGCACGTTGAAGTGGTCGGCCTTCTTTGATTGGGTTTCATCTTGTTGAAGCCACCAGTTAGTTAGGTTCGGTAGCCAAAATGTAGTGCTAATTGCCATTGGGTCGACGTGGTATTCATCGATATTTGGATTCAATTGCTCCCAGTGATTTTGTGCTTCAGGCGGGGAATTCAAATAGAGCATGGTGGCGGTCAATAGGCCTGCTGCATGATTGCTTCATCCTGGTGTCGTCTCAGCCACATTGTTAGGCGTTAGTTATTGTTCCTCATCGCTGCACAAATCCTATGTCTTAAAGAATGATTGACAGGATCCAGAAATGGTTGCAGAGGGAACTGGAATGCTGCTCAGTAAGCTGCGGTGTTTTTTGACTGGCACATGTTGATCTTTAGCACAGTATTTATTCTCCACCATTTTCAGAAAGGGCTGTTGATATTGGGTAGTATAGGATGTCTGGTTCTCATGATGAATGTTCATTCCCATGTGCCAATCTCCAAAGATCGCAACTTGCGGAAATGATTGAGGAGATGTGCCGAAATGAGCAGCAAGCCCATCATTGGAGGCACTTCAGGTTATTATTTGGACAGCGTCTGTTGAGCAAACTTCACAGCAAAGAACAAGTCTTCCTTCCACTGAGTCTTCTTCCTAGCCAAAGCTCGCATCACGCCATCCATCAGAATGAACATGTCATTGTATACTGTGAAAATGTGACCGACTGGGACAGTATGCCTCTTTGACATCCACAGGGTCCAATAGCGAAATGGCCTCAATACTTTATTTACTTTTTAACAGTCAATGAACTCGTTTCAGAGACCAGATTTCAGTGTAATCAATACCGCAAGCATTGTCAGCTATATGATTGTTAAATTCACAGGATTAAACAGATCATAAAATACATACATTCTCAATTAAGTTTGCTACACCTGGTCTCATGGCTGACAGCTTGTTGATTCTAGCAATGCCCTCTTGTCGAAGTGTCTGACTGTTCCCAATATCTATGACTTCATTGTGTTGAAATTGCAGATCACGCTCATCAGCAACAAGTCTAGTGTCCGTCTGAAACACATCGGTGTTCTGGACGGCTCTGACGGCTCTGACAGAACCTTGTACCCTCTGACGGAGCATCAGACGCGACCCATCGCCCAACTGACGGCCCGTGTTGCATACCTCCCTTGCGGCGGCTATCGTACCATGCCTCTTATTCTTGAGACGCGTTGCGTTGTGTATTACGCTCACCGCTCCGGCCTCAGACTCCCTTTACTTTGCGTCCGGAATGAGGGGACATGTATGCACCATCAGAACGACACGTCTGTTACACTCTCCGCAGGGGTTGCAGTGATGCAGTAGCCATTTACACAACACCTGGCGATGTTTATGTCTTTCATCGGCCGATAGCCACATGCCGAACTCTCGTTTATATTTGGCTTTGAGACTTTGTCACATATTGCAATACAGTCTTCGCTTCGGATACATCGCTTGCCGTTGCATTTGCGTCGCCAGTAACGTATTTTACACGTCTGAAATATACTGTCCAATCTTCACACTATGTAGTACTATGACCACAGTCCTCCACATTCTGCGTTGATCCATCATCGGCTTCCGATGCTGATTCCTCCTCATCTGCATCCGCATCATCGCACTCATACCCGTCAACATCATCTACTAGGCCCTCAGTGCTCCACAGTCTGCGTTGATCCATCATCGGTTTGCGATGCTTCTTCCTCCTCATCCTCATACACGTCCGCATCGTCGTGATCCTCACCCTCACACCCGTCGACAGCGCTGGTTCCCAACATAAACCTCTGGAGTTCAGTTGCGGGACGTCGTCGCCGTCTGGCGGTCGGGATGGCATCGCGCTTCTCGCTTTTGTCACCTTCATCCTCGTAATACATGCTGCCCCTTCGCATCCCGAAATCCAGTTCGTCATCCGTGTAATTGTTGTCTATCGGGATCTTTGGGTCAGTGCTTCCGATTTCAGGCTCCTCATGCGCCACTTCCGAGGTCAAATAGTCAAGAAGAATAGCATTGTCTAGACTCGCTGAATCCGTGCTGATGACCACGGCAGGCATTCAGTTCTCCGCCTGCTCGATCTGACGCTTGACTGTAGCAACGGTGTTGATATACACCCTCTGTTGGTAGCTCTCCGGTAGTGGGTTCCAGGTATTCATCAAGGATGTATACGTGTCTGCAATGCCAGCAAAAGATTTCAACTTGGGACCCATTGCAGCGCAGGAGGATGCGTTCTTACCACTGGCATTCTTCTGATTGAAGTTGTTCGAGTAATCGGGTCTGTCCGTTTCAACCTTTGACTTGGATGCTTTCGGATGAACACCATTGTTCTTTTGCCACTCCAGGAGAGCATGGCGCAACACAGTGCAAGGAAACATTATCAGTGGCGAGGGTATATGACTGTCCTTGTCATTAATCATGGAATTATGAAATCCATCAGCATACTGACCGAGGTTACTCGCCCGATGATATATTTGATGTAGATTCTCCGCGGGATCACTTCCGCCTGGAAGTAAAGTGGACACTGGCCATTCGTTAGCAGCTTTCGACTCTCTCTGCATTGGATTTGGGCCGCGTACACCATCTTCCACACACTCTGCTACAGGACACAGATACATATTGTCTGCCAGAAGGGAATCAATGAATTCCAACTGCTCTGCGGCTGATTCAAAGCGGTGGAGATCATAAAGATCTGCTATGTTGTCCCTTGCTGATTGAATGAAATGGGATTTAACCTTGTCGACTTGTACATGAACCTGGTACCGGTTTGAGCGTGTAATATCCAAAATGTGCTGTTGCTTCAGCATACATCTTTCAAGATCTCCTTTGTGCGCGCCTCAAATGCTATGGACCAAATGTTGTTTTGCTGCATAGCGATGTTCCAGTACGACTCGATTATCTGCCAGTGTGGCGCTGCTACTAATGCTTGCAAAACGCGTCGCGTTGCATAACTTACGGTCTCCAAGTCCCTTGCACTCATAAACGGCCGTCTGTTCCTGATGTAGAGCTCCAGGAGTTTGCCCGTTGTAGACACAGGACGCGTCATGTCTGAGTCACCGAATCGATTGATCCTGCGACTGCCGGAGATCATTGATCAAGGTGTAGACACCGCCTGCGGTTGCAACTGCGACTGCCTATGTCTCTGATCCTATTCGGTAGCTCACATACGGAGTGGATTTGTAATGATCTCGCGGGCCTCTGGGTTAAAGATGGCGGTAGGCAGGTTTTCGAGACCGCAAAGAGGAGTGGGAGTGATAGCACTGCCCAATATGAGGCAGGATACAACTCAAGTCGTTGAGGTTCCTCTGTGTCCTGGTGTGCTACGACTGCTTAAAACCGGCATGGCGGTCGGAGTAGTTATTGACAGTCGCTGTGTAGCCGATGGGGTGGAACTCACGCGTTGAGTGTTATCGGCAACACGAGAATTGTTCAGCAAAGATGAGGGGATGGAGTTCTGAGCTTGGATTGTAGAGGCAACGGAAATCCCTCCTTGAGAGGAATTCCTCTCGCCAGCCGGTTTTGAAACGCATCTCCTAGCAGGTGGAAGTTGAGAACTCCCTGAAGCCCCATGCTTTTGTTGATTCTGACGATTAGCAAGACTTTGAACATTTCATACGACCAGAGTCGTGTCAACGTGAGGGCTTTGGGCAGGCATAGTCCGATATTGATGTTCCACATTGAGAATGTAAGAATAATTGCCTGTGTGAGCATATGCAACGGCAGGCGAGGTAGACTCCTATTTGAATAACCAGGAAGGGTCTCAACACAAAAGGGATGCACAGTGTAGACCGCGCTGGACTGTAAGCCCTGACGATACTCGGTGACGAGATCCCTTCAAAAGCATTCAATTATTGGGTTAACTGCCATCAGATTAAACTCAGATTAAACTAAGCATTGCTATTCACTGTTATAGCAACGTCTGAAGGTGTATTGCCACCGCTTGAAGGGTGTTTAAGCCATCTTGGTGCGATTATCATCGTATTACACTCATTCTTGGCACAATACTTCGAACCATCGATTGTGTATATCTTCAGCTTCCCGGTGGAAATCCCCCTTTGGCTGAGCTAAAAGCATCGCAATGAGAACTATGAGGTATTCTCTATTCTACAACATCAGTTGCGTGTCCTTTTTCCACCGCTAGGCGTTGGTAACCATGTTGGATGGTTGCACAGTTGGGACAAGTTGAGAACAACTCAGTTTGCTTCGAGATGTACGAGGTCTGAGCCGTAAAAGTGGTGTGAGATGGCAAAGCAATCAGAGGCGTCGCAAACTATCTTCACCGCGAGTACTCAATCTCGTCCCGAGGCTCCTCATTCAGGAAGTGCCTGGTCTTTGTCCAAGATGAAGGCTGGGCCATTTTGTGGTCATTAACCAATGGAACGTAGGATATGAATCAAATTGCAGGAACTCGAGTATATATATCCATACTTCCTGCCATCACCTCCATTCTGTTCTCCTCCCATATATAACACACCGCCAGCATCCTCAACTCCCTCGACACATGTGACATGCACAGAACAACCACTCTGGTCCCAAAACACACCCTATAACCTACACAACTTTTAAGTTCTCTATGGGCTTGCTTCCGCTACATGCAACTGTATCATAATGCTAATGCCTCGGATGTAGATTCATTTTCAACTCACAGCTATGGCACCAAAGGGCAGCCGCGAAAGAAAGGGGAAGGCAACTGCCAGGGCTAAATGCCGACATTGGTTATAAATCAACATCAGTCGTTGGATCGGGACCGTAAAATGGGATTCATCTCGGAACGCATCCGTGGACTCATACAGATATACAATGTTCGCAGTGTCAAGGATGAGAGGGCCTGGGACCTCGTTTATGATATGATCTTTCTTGATCCAGTCATGACTCGCCACTTGTCACAATTCCAGCCGATGTGGCTGCACGGCAGGAGCAGGCGTTCACATTTCCAGGAGTGGTGGGGAGCCTTCCGCTCATATATGGAGCAAATGTTTGACACAACCTAGGATCAAATGAACTATTGGAGGTTGGACAACCCCCGTCACTTTGGCAATCAAGTCGAGCGCTTCAACCCGCAGACAACCAGCTTGGGGAATGCTAAACGCACCGGCGAGCGTTTCTCTTGGTTCTGTGGCGGTGATCTCAGGGCAAAGATCGAGCCACCCAGCTGCCGGCAGTACAAGCCAGGCGACATCTTGGCCGTTAGACCGCTGAATTGCGATGAGATCATCGACGAGGATGAAGATGGTGACAACTGGGCGGATCCCGGAGCGCCGTGTGGTGGACGGATCCGTCCTAACAATGGCAATGACAATGACGACAGTGAGGGTGAGGAGGACATGCAGGGCGGTGAGAACGGAAACGGGAGAGGGAAGGGTACAAATGTTTGGAAGGGGAAAGGGAAGAGGACGGAAACCTGGGAAGAGATGGGGAAGAGAAACGGTAAAGGGAAAGCTATTGTTAAACAAACCCCAGCAGGAGATGATATCTCTCGTGCTGGTGCTGTGCAGAAGGAAATGTATGAGGGAGACTCGGACATGGAGGGCTAACTAGAGTGTGTATATTCAGAGCCGGAAGCATCGCCCACTATGTCAATTTACTCAGATGATGCTAGCGACTCTACCGAGTTGGATGGCGAATATGACTCACAACTTGACCCTGCTGTGGATAGGCGCATGGAGGATGATGTGGATGCACCGGACGGCGTTGATTCACAGGGCGATATGGATATGGAAAGAGATGGTTACGATGATGAGGAGGCAGATGAAGAGAAAGAAGATGAGGAGGAGGTGGAGGAGGAGGATGAGGATGAGGAGGAGGATCAGGATGAGGATGATGGCAAAGAACCTCGGACGCTTGGCCAGGGAGAGATGGTAATTACAATCGTCCAGCTTGACTGAGGGCTACTGGAAGCAAATTGGCGGGCAGGAATTGACCGACGGATAGTGGGAGCGAGCAGCAATAGGCATCGGCGGGCACGGGCGAGCAGCAATGGCCATCGGCTGGATAGGGCAAGCAATTTGGCCGACGGAAGGGACGGAAGATGGTGGCCGAAACCTTGAGCTTGAGCTAACAGTTTAGGCTTGAGCAAGAGCGCAGGCCTGGGCCGGAGCAATGCACGAGCGCAACCAGGAGTCGGAGCAAGCGCCAGACCCAGTGCTCCGCCAGAAGCTCAGCCCGGGCCACAGCCCGAGTTCAGAGCTGGAGCCAGGGCCACAGCCCGAGCTCGAGATCTTGCACCAGATGCCGAGGGATGGGAGGCAAGTAAGGAGGCCAGGAGCGAGGGATAGAAGGTATAAAGAGGAGCGGAGCGGCAGTGGTTGAAGCAAAGCAGCGCATCCAGCTTCAAAAAACAAACACACAGCATATTCTCATACTCTCTCACACTCTCTCATACAAACACTTCTCCCGCACTTCTTCTCACTGCCCCCCGATCCAAAAATGCAAAACAATGTTATCAAACTGCAACTTCACCTACAGCCAGTCAAGGCACGCAAGCCAGGCCTCGGACCCCGGCGGCAGCTGCAGCACTGGTCGCCAGCTCCGCAGCAGCATCCGCGGACACAACACCGCCCCAGCTTCCCAGCAGATGCATGGAGACAGCCAGGCGACCCCGCCCAACATCCAGGACACCATCCACATCGCGTGAGACAGAGCGACCGCCCCAAGCACACAGTCAGGCACGAGCGGTCAGAACACACTCGATGACGACATCGACGTCATACTCCGAGCACTCACAGTGGCTCTTGATGTCCACCGCGGACCAGGCCCCGCAGAAACCCCGAGCACGCAAGGCATAACAACCTCATGCCCCGGCGCGATAGCAGCAATAACAGGTAATGACCCCATGCTCCTTTCAATCCAAGAGATATTCCCAGCATTGGACACAGCAGTCACGCAGTCCATATACACAAACAAATTCCAAGCCGCATACCTCCTGAAACTCGAAGCTTCGTTGACCTACAAAAACAAATGCCCACAAATTTGCTCGTTTGGCACGAGAGAAGCCAGCTTTAACCTCTCCACGACCTGCAAAGCCGTCGACCTCGAAGAGTACAAATCAATATCCCATCTGATGCGCTCATTCATTGTATACGGAGTAATCATATGTACATTTGCACCGCCACCGTAAAAGCTCGAACTCGCCTTAGCCATCTTGATGTATGTACATTCACTCTACAAATACCTCCTCACCCACACATGGGACAGTGTATGAAAATTCTACATCGTATTCCACCAAAAGAGAATAAGCTGAGGCATATATGAACAATCAGGCTGGAGCACCCCCGACCACGGCCTCAAGACGGCCCAACTATTCAAATGTATGCCCGCCGATAATGCCCGCCCCACGAAACTAGCACAATCAGCTGAGGCCCCGCATGGCCCAGCCAACCGCGGTAGCTCCAGCAACGAGATCTGCAACAACTACAACAGAGACGCCTGCACCTACCCGACCTGCTGCTACAATCACGCCTGCGCGATATGCGAGGGACCTCATCCAGCCACACAGTGCAGCCAGAAGCAACGCGCGACACTAAGCCAGCGCATATCCCAGCGGCAATAGAGACCTGCAGAGCCCCTAACGGACAAAGCGTCGACGCCCCCGTGTCTCCGGAGCCCTCGACTTGAGTTTCCGCTGACACTCACAAACACCTGCCAGCTAAACGTCTGAGACTGTGGACCTCTACCCGAAACAGGATGGGATCACTGGCTACAGAACCATCCAAACCCTGGCCTACGAAACACAGTCATCGGCATAATCCGCTACGGAGCGTTCATCGGCTATACAGGCCCACCACAATTCATCATGGGGGAAAACCTAGCATAGGCTCTTAACGACCGCACCTCAATCACGAAAGAAATCGAAAAACACGTGGCCACCAGCCAAATCCCCAGACTCACAACCCTGCCAGCCAAATACATAGCATCGCCACTTGGACTTGCACCGAAGCTGGATGGCACCTGGAGGAGAATACACCACCTATCATCGCCAAGCGGGCACTCAGTCAACGACTATATACCCCAAGTGTGGGGGACACTAGCATACACACGATTAGACGACGCCGTAGCCGCGGTACATGCCTGCGGGGCCGGAGCAGTTCGAATCGAACAAGACCTCGCGGATGCATTTCGCCATATCCTGGAACACCCCGACGACTGGTGGCTACTAGGATCCGGCTGGATCGGCACAGGGTGGTGCGACGAGTTGCTCCCTTTCGGCTGCCGTACATCGCCGGCCATGTTCGATCTCTTCGCAACGGCCTTGGAATGGATCCTCCAAACCCCACGGGGTTGAGACCATACACTCCACTACCTTGACAACTTCCTCGGCATCTTCCCGGACTCCGCAACATTCTCAGACGCACCAAACAGGTACAACAGAGACTTGAGTCAAATCTGCAGCGACCTTGGCTTCCGAGTCAAGGAAGAAAATAACGAAGAAGGACACTGCATCAGATTCCTCCGCATAGAAATTGACACAGAAGCAATGGAGGCACGCCTCCCGCATGACAAGCACGAGAAAGCAACTGCACTGGTCAACTCCACACTCGCACAACACTCAGTAGCACACAGAAGTTTGGAAACGACCGTGGGCTTCTTGTTATTTGCCTCCAAAGTGGTGCCTGCCAGCCGCCCGGTCCTCCGTCGACTCTACCACGCCCTCATGGCGACATCGCGAACTCACCACATCCGAGTCTCGTCGGTGCTCAAGAGGGACCTCTCCTGCTGTCAGACTTTCCTCCCACAAGGGAACGGAATCTGACTGCTACACCACCCGCGGAAATTCCTACGGCTATCGACAGACGTATCTGGACAGAAAGGGATTGGAGGCTATTTTCTGAGAACAGCAGAAACCCTGTCTAGCATATACACACTGGCCCAGCTCTTCAGTACCACGGTCCTGCAGCAGCACAAAGCCAAACATATCAACTTTAAAGAAATGTAAGCAGTGCTACACACATTGCGCACCTGGACAACTGAGTCCAGAGCCTGTAGGATCAAACTGCACTGCAACAACGAGGCAGTCATGGCAGCACTTGCAAAAGGAAGCATCAAAGGCCAGGCATTCACCCCGCTCCGGCACATAGCCATGCACATAGCACTCCACAATATTGACCTACACTGCGTGTGGAACCTGACCCATGAAATCACTTTTGCTGACGCACTCTCAGGATGAGACAGAGAAAAAATCGCTAACCTCGGCCCAAATTTACAGTAGACATCGCAAACGACGCACCGGACACCTGGTACGAGGATCCCAACCTCCCCCTCCAGGCCGCACGATATCTCTGGTGGGGACTCAGCTCCCCGACTCGACGCACATATACCACACCAAGACACGACTTCATCCACTTCTACGCAGTAACTGCAGTGTTAGCAACGGGTCCGGGTAACCTGCCAGCGGTCCGCGTTTGGACAGCAACAACTGGTCGGTTCGGTTCCCGACCCGTCCAAAAACCCGACCCACTGACTCTTGGCGGGGCAAAACCAGACCGGTACCCGTCAACCCGCGGGTTTCGCCGGGTTGGGCTGGACCCGTCGGTTCCAATCTCCTGTTCTGCTTTTCGGGTTTGACCTTTATGCTCGCATTCAAATATGCTACTGTTAATCGGAATATATTGACATTGGTACATCGTGGTTCATTTTCGACCTATTAGCCGCGTTAATGTTCACAACAAGCATACTCACGCGCTCAACCACATCCTGAAAATGAGCGTCAAACCAGTGTCAACAGAGCGTCAATGATATTTGGTCTTGCAATCTGTTTTGCCGATAAACGCAGCCAATGATTTCTCTATGACTGACTACAACCTATCGGAGGTGTGATTTAGCAGGACGCATGACCAAAAATCGTTGACGCTCCGTTGACGCTCAGTTTCATGATGGGGCAGGGAGGGTATTGCAATCTGTTTTGCCTATAAAGACAGCGAATAATTCCTTTATAACTGACTACAACCTATAGGAGGTGTGATTTCCCAAGATGCATGACCAACAATCGTTGACGCTCCGTTGACGCTCATTGTGACGATGGGGCAGGGAGGGTATTGCAATTCGTTTTGCCTGTAAAGACAGCCAATAATTCCTTTATGACTGACTACAACCTATCGGAGGTGTGATTTCCCAGGACGCATGACCGAAAATCGTTGACACTCTGTTGACGCTCATTTTCATGATGGGGCAGGGAGGGTATTGCAATTTGTTTTGCCTATAAAGACAGGCAATAATTCCGTTATGACTGACTACAACCTATTCGAGGCGTGATTTCCCAGGACGCATTACCAAAAAGCACACAGAGTGTACTAATCTTCATCAGTCAGCATATCTGGATGAAAATCGGTATTGTGCTCGGTTTCCTCATCATCAAAATATTCTGTACACGGAAGAGCTGTATTCGAATTCATATATCTGGCGGGCAGATTGAGGATTTGAGAATGTTGAGCTCCGGAAATGTTACCGGTTGGGGCGGGTGGTGTGCCAGTCAGTGGTGGAGTCGGCTCTGGAGTCGGCTCTCTGCCTCAGTCGGGTGGAGGTCCACCTGTACCTTTGCGTCTCCAGAGTGTCTGCGGATTCTTTGCGGTGCCATTTTGGCAAGAAAGACAGCCGGACATTTGGTTTTGATGAAGCATCGCCGGGTGTCATCATATCGCAGCCTTCACCTTTTAGTGCCCAAGAAACTCAACACCCCGCTTTGTCTCTTCTCAGACCTCCGCAGGTGGATTCTTAATGAGGGATTTCATTTCCTCCATCACGGCGCGCGAAAAGCCTTCGTTGGCCATTTTGGCCATATTCAACGCCAGGCGCATGTCGGACTGTTCCAGTGGTACCCTACCTCCTTGCCTTGCCATAGTTGCAGACATGTTGAAAACCTACAAGACATTAGTTGCTGCTTCTAACAATGAAATTAGGCTGTTACCTCTACCATAGACGCTTCCATGGCCTCCTCTAAGGTGAATAATGCCTGCTTCGCCCACTCACGGGGATGTGTATCATGAAGATCATCTGCGAAAATCCCAGAGCTGACTACATCATGATGTTCGATTTCGCGGACTGTGGGGACAAATGCCTATGTCGAGCATGGAGGTTTCCCGTTACGGGCAGCAATAAATTGGTTACGTAGCTCTCTACGGACACCCGCTGTACGTTATACAGTTAATTGACTGTCCTTTGCCTCGATATGGATATACTGACATCCCACTGCATGCTGCTTCATATTTTTCCTGCTTCCAGTCTTGCGGAGGATTTTGAAATGGGCATCCTGGGTCATATGTTTGGTGGCTGTATTGGCAGCGTCGCGGTGTACTGACTTGTATTTGCGCTCTTGTTGTGTGCCAAGAATGTCCGTATTTGGTGTAGCGCCCGCCAATCAGGCGGTATTCGATCCCCTCTCACCTGGCAGAGGTGGTTGTGTATCCATGAAGCGCTGGTGAGGAATAGGAGAGGACGATGATAAGGAGAGGAAGTGGGAAGCCCTGAGGACTATATACTTAGCTTCTTGTCAGAATGGAATAAGTAGTAGCCAACATGATCATTATACTCAAGATGAATCCTGCCGGGTATGGCTGCAAGTTGCAGGGATTTCCCACCACCCCGCAATTTGCAAACAGTCGGTCTGAGGTTGTGTGTTTGATCACAGGGATGAACTGGCGTGTACGACCGCCGGAATCACCTAATCGCTATAAAGTAATAGGATGTTGTTCGAGGCAAAGGATATCTGCTGACGTTTGTCACAAATACTCCCCGGGATGTTGCATGAAAATGTCACTAACAAACATGTCATGTTGTACGGTTAGCGTTACTATTCCTGATTTATTGACAGTCAAGAGGGAGATTTTGATTTGTTCAAGATGAGTAAATGTACCAACCTTGACATAGAAGACGCAGCTTGCCTCCATATTGTCCATATCATGCAACATCCAACATCTCGCCCAAAAACAAATTCCACACAAACCACAATGGTCAATGCTCCGAAACTGAACTTTTCGCCACTGCTGGCTGGCCGATACGGCAAATCAAAAATGCTGTCAACCCAACAACGTCATCATGCGAAGGAAGGCAAGAGCGGCTTGGAAGCCGAGAAAGTCCGAGCACTTGGGGCATTGCGCAGCTTGAGATCCAAAAAGAAGCTTGCGGCAGAGAAACGATAAGAAACGCACTTCTTAAGCAATGAAGAGAAAGACAAATGGATTGAGGATTATGTTGAGAGAGAGACCGCTGAGGCAAGAATGAGAGTTGAAGACGCAGAGGCAGCGGTTCAGCAAGAGCAGGACGATATGAGGCATGCTGAAATCGTGGGATTGACGTACAGAGAGCCCGACAAAATGTATAAGGAGATGCTGGTTGCTATGGGAGACATTCTGAGAGATCTTGCAAGTTCCGACGATGTGGAGGATGGGGAAGATGAGGATGATGAAGAGACTCAGCAGGGCAAGCTGAGCGATGATGACGAATGCGGCCGGGTGATGGGCACAATCACCAAAACAGTACAGCAGTGCCTGGAGAGGTTTCGGCAGAAGCAGATGAAGCTCAACGAATTGACTCAACCGGGATCGGAGGATGCAGGCAACTACTTCCATGGACGAGATAAGAAGTACGGCACATTCGAATTGAGGGTTGCGGCAGTCGTTCAGCTGCAAACATATGATGACGCTCGTGCACCTCCACCGACAACATTTGGAGAAACGACAAAAGTCTTGGCGAAACAGAAACAGCGTGATAAGTCGACAGCAACGATAGCAATTGAAAAACGGACAGCGGCAATCGATTCTAGACTTCGAATTGACCACGGAGCGAGCGTCCCAGCACCAGCGAGACCGCAGGAGGAGGGCGCGCACAGGAATCCACACAACGGAGTGGGTTCGCGTAAAGGCTTGGCAGAAAACGCGACTGGCGCGACGCGTCGTCCAACGAGGAAGCGACGACGAGGACTGAGAGGCTTGCCTCACAGAAGTGATGACCGAATTCAGAGTGAGCGGGAGGAGTGACCTGGACGCGGTAGAAGCTGAGAATGGGAGGAGCGACGCGCCTATGGATGTGGCGATGGAGATGGCGACGGCGGCGACATCCATCGCCGCGGAGACAGCGGGCGCAACCAT
>Ga0307515_10011838_pt1 | contig 16501 bp, 20 predicted proteins | sample 17_EM_MG_FD_194513 | JGI IMG/M metagenome (GOLD analysis project Ga0307515, IMG submission 194513) | Populus trichocarpa ectomycorrhiza microbial communities from riparian zone in the Pacific Northwest, United States - 17_EM | ecosystem: Host-associated > Plants > Roots > Unclassified | place... | reverse complement strand
ATCTTGAGTCAGAACGCGTCGGGGGAGTGTTTTGGAGGATCGTTTGCTAGTCATCCCAAGTCCTTAAGTAGATCCTCAGAGAATGTACAACGCGTCAAAAAACCGGAGCTGAGATGCGCAGCACGACGCGTGTCCCCCGCCTGCCGACGTGCCAGACGAACGCGTACGCGCAAAGTACTATGCCAGGACACGGCATCCTGATGGGAAAGCAAGGTTCCGGTTCACGGCAGGATGTCATGTGTTGACTTTTCGTTGAATGGACGGTACTTATTGAAAAATCGTGAAGCTGCGGATTGCGAAATGGCACGTCCGCAGTACAAAAATCAAGACAACAGGTGCCGGTGAGTGCTTGAGTTTGGGACAGGGCGACCGTTGTGGGAAGAGATGCGTGCCGAAGTCCGGATTGGCGATCGGATCCATCGCTGGTTTCCGTTTACACCTCCCCGCTCCTTCGCGCAATGGCGCGACTTCTTTCCCCCGCTACGTGAAGTTTCTCACGAATTACCTCGGCCTGCTCCAAGTTTTGTTTCCCTTGGCTTCCCATCCACGACCTTTCGATGCAACGGCCTCCGGAGGGACCAGGACCGAGGCGCAAATAACCATACACAGATAATCATATACAACACCGTCCCTGTACCTGTTTACATCGCCCAATTTGGCCGAGCGTTCTCCCAAGGGATTATACCTATCATCACCCCGTTTCCCGTCGAAGGTCAGGGCTTTCGATTAACCCGCCATGGCCAGAGGACCATGCTTCTCGGTCTAACCGAGACGGTCCCTTGTGGCAATCTTGGTACCCCTGGCTCTCTCATGTCTACTTATTGTGGTTCCGGCGAATGTGCTCACTGTCCTGGTGCCGCTTCCTTTGTGGCGTGCGCTATATGATGCCCTGCTCACCACCACGGGACGTGTGACTAAGCGCTCGTTGGGACAAAGGAAGAACGGCCACGATTTCCGTTGAGCGGGACTCTCCCACGCTTGTACATGGCCTCTAACCCCTTCTCATTTCAATTAAACAGCGTGGAGGTGGTCAACATGGCCTTATGAACGGGACTCTTTATCGGAGCTCAAATTCACGCATTGTGGGGGTGTGCTTTTGTGTTACTTATAAGCCCATGAACTCTACGTGGTTACGGAGTCAACATCCCCCTCCTTTCCCATAAACCACCAATCGTCTATATAACGACGCCGCTCTCGCCTCACACGTTTCCGACAACCTACCATGTTCCCCACCCAATCCACATACGGTTTTGCCTCTGGCTACCAAAAATCCTATACCCTCGACGAAAATTTGCTGTGTTCCTACGCGCAGGGTTATCTCGGTGTACACCCAAGCATGCTGGGATGCTGGTATGCTCCATCGCATGGTTCTGAAGTCAGTCCATGGGCCTGGCAGTGGAGCGAAGGGATGAGGATCCAAGAGGTGTGTGATGCGTTCCAACCCCCTACAACTCAGTATACTGAACGAGTGTTACTTTGGTAGGGTCTCTTCGCTCACAACTCATACGCGGCGAATATCATGCAGCCACAGGTACAGCCTACCTGTGCTGTGGACCGGGCGCCCCCGGCTTTCTCCCGGGTAGTTGGAGGGCCCGTCCTCAACACCAGCTACTGGCCCGAGATCGCCTGTCCACGGCCGATTTACCCACTCCCAAAATGGATCGACACGGCTGGGTGGGAGGACGACGAAGAAAAGACGATGCCTGAACAAGACGGAGAGAGGTCCGATCTTATCCAGGGCCCAGTCGACAACGACAACGACACTGACACCAACTGGAAAGGAGAAAAGTGGTCCGGCGAGGAGGACTACGGTGAAGGACTCGACACCCCGCATCAATTCTTACCATCGTTCATCCTCTCTCCGGATCCGGAAGATCTCCCAGCTCCATTCTTCCACCCGTCAAGCGACCCAACACCGTCGCCGCACACGTTCGCCTCACTTTCTCCGGACGCGTGCGAACTCCCTCAACCACGCTTCGACTCCGACCCCTACTCACCGATATCCAATGTGAGCTCGCCGTCGAACCTCCCGGGACTCGACAGTTCGTGGTCATCACGGACTGAATCATTCGAATCAGTCGTGTCGCCGGATCCAGGGGACCTTCCACCCCCGGATTTTGAGGTCTATGACCAACTTGAGGCTGGAGGGTTCGAGTTCCCTGAGCACCTTGATCGCCATCAAGATCGGCTTGGTGAGAGGGGTGCACGAGACCATGCCGGGCTGGCACTGGGCGAGCGTTTGTGGAAGGTCGTGATAGGCGGGGGAAGGAAGGTGTCGGGGTCTGGACACCCCCGGAAGTGGCTTGATTGGACAAGGTCCCATGGTCAAGCGTCACTTGAGGGATGGAGCGGTCGCTTCGAGGCGCAGAAGCGCAGATGGCGACATGACGTAGCTTGATCGCCTGAGGATCAAGCAATGGACGGGACTCCGACGCTCTCAGGCATCACCCTGGGCTTGGACTCAACTCTAACTCTCTGGTTGTCCGGCCCGGTTCTGGGTAATGTAAAGTGTACATATAGCGTGCTCGACTTCTCTTTCTGTACTTTTACGTTTAGTTTAGTCATGTACTCGTACGACCCCGCGTATTTTGTTCAGCGAGGCATCCTGAATCAAAGTTCGATATCTAATCTTCGTATCCATTTTAAGCATGAACTCGTGGTTATCAGCCGGGGCGGTCAAGTTATAAGCGTCGATCGTCGCTGGGATAAAGTTCGGACGAATGATCATATGGCTGGGTAAGAAGTACGTGCCCAGTCCATTTTGCCGTCCATCGGTTCCTAGAAACCGGGAGTGGTTCCTGTGGTGCTTTTTTTTTTCAGTTGAAAACCTCGCGATATGGAATTCTCTGGTGATCAGCAGGGCGTATAGGCTCGTGAGAATTCAGATACCACGTCGCTCAAGCTCAAGCTCCGTTCGTTTCATTTTTGTTTATCTCGACGGGGGCCTGACATTCGCGAAGCCCGCTTACCGCTTGAGCTTAAATCACCTAAACCTTCAAATGTGACTTCTTGGATCCGGTTTACACCATAACAATATATGCGTGGTGGTGGTAAACTAGATGCTAAGATGTACAGGTATGAGAGGAATAGGCTTGAGTATGGAAGCCTGTCAACCCCATGCGCCCGGGGGAAGGAAGCCCCGAATCATGGAAGTAAGAATGTGGGGTAGAACTCTGGTAACGGCGGCGCATGCAAACACGTATCCGTCTAAGTACGCACGGAGGGCCGCGGTGTCCGAATCACAGAGTGACGGAGGCCATCCCTGCACGTGCGCGGAATAACAGTACACCCACTCGTATGCCGTGCGAGTAGAGGCCATATCACTGGATATGTAGGGAAACTGGACCATTCCAGGTCGAAAGCTCGACCCGACCTAATTCACGCCCATTGTCGAGGTCACCCCAATATACACGCCCCTCCCTCCTTGACTTGGTGCTGGTTGTGAAATCAATGTGTTGCTGGCGCCCCAATCCCAAGGGGTCGTTCTCAGGTGTAGACCCTGACGAGAAACCAGCCTGGTAAGTGGGGCTTGTCGAGACATCGAAGGCGCCTTCGAAAGCCGAATGTAGTAGTAGCTCAGCTGGGCCGTTCGATGTGTTGCCAACGATGTCGAGGATAGGAGGGGTACAGGGGTGGAAGGAGTCGGAATGTCGGAGGACAGCGAAGTTCAGTGCAGCGTTGGTAGTAGCTGCACGAATGGCGTATCGGGGTGCCCCCGTGTTTGATAACAGTGGGATAGCACCGGTCAAGAAACTAGAGGACCGGTCACGATTTTTTAAGATCACGAACAAAGTGGAGACTCACCCGCTGGTTGTGGCAGTATGGACGGAAGTTTCCTTCCCAGACGTGCAATCGTTTTCCAACAAAATATTCGCTGTTATCGGGGCATTCGATGTCGTCAGACTCAGAGAAGAGTCGGTGATGAACGTTCCATAGATGCCGACGTTGGAAGTCTGGATATCAATATTCGTGGCCTTCACGGACTGGATACGACCGGTCAGTACACGATCAGAGGTTTATGGCTCAAGGTGGACTTACCCCAACATTGACCGGCATATTTGACGTATGGATTGTAAGATTGTGGAAGTTCACAAACCTGTCTGCGTCAGGGAGGGTGACCTGGAAGTTGGGTGTGAGAATTTCAAACCCGGGAAGCTCGAGGACTGGGGTGGCTGGCTGATGGGGGATCTTCACTGTGATCTCGACCTCTGTCCTCCTGCTCGCCCAAATCGGGTGTTTTGGTGTCTTTTTGTTGAAGGTAAGCACGCAGCTGGTATCAAGTAAAGTGATACTTACGAATACCCCGATCCCTCGTTCCCCCTTCTTCCTTTCCATCAGGCATACAGTGGTGCCCTTGAATATGGGCCATTCGTGGTACTGAGCGGCAATGTCCACTGTGATCTCATCGCTGACGCTCGTTCGATGCGGTTCAACTGTAACTCTGCCAGTCGCTTGTTGCCCTCGAACCAGCATGTAGATGGCACTCGAGTTCAACGGAATACCAAACGACAGGAACTGACCATGAGAGGTCTGTGACCATGCATCATCTCCGCCCCTGATGCAGCGGATGACTCTCCCATCTTCAGGCCCGGGATGCCCAACCATTCTGTGGGGCTAGATCCGGATAAAACCGCTTTAGAACAGTCTTCGAAGGTTACAAACGGATGCGGCAAACGACGCATCCAACGTACATCGTGCAGAGAACGGTCGATTACGGTGACAAGGAATTTGATGACGGACGCGATTGCAACATAGGCGGCAAACGCGAGGAGGAGCGCCCCGAGGAATCTTTCCACGGCGCGTATGGGCCGCCGCTTTTGTGTCACAGGTGGGAGTGACGGATTGCAGTACGGGGGAGCGGATGACGAGGATGGACCAGGATCCTCACGCGGCGTATAGGGCGGTGGACTCTCGGAGGTTGGAATCAAAGGAGTGTTTGATGTGGCAACAACGACATTAGGGTCATGATTTGGCTGAGATTTCCGGACTTCGGATTCTTCGACAATGATCATCAGCGTGCTAGCCCAATCTATTGCATAAGAAAATAAGTAGACTCAGCAAAACAGACAAACATGCGGCATGCGAGGACTCAGTGTCCATGAAACCGGAGGGAATTTCTTACCCTTGGGTGTGGTTGATGGCTGGAGTTAAGGGCGACAGTTACTGCGCTTCTGGGTACGGACATCAAAATCACAAGCACGCACAGCGACGGCCCTGATGGTCACCGGTCAACATGGCTTCAAGTCAGCCTCATCTCTCGCCTTACATCTCAGCCTCTCACTGTTCCGCGCTCACCGACCTGGCGGGCCGACGTAACTTCCGCCGCAAGGTGACCATCCGATGAACGGGACCAGTCGTACCTGTTTCGCCCCACCACCCACGCCTCCGAGCCGAGCTGGACACTTCACAGAAGGGAGAAACCCTGCGTCTTCTCTTCAATAAACCCGTCTTCTGTCGAGGACAAAGGAAAGGAAGAAAAGTCGTAGTCTCTCTCCAAGCCCACCGCTTCCCCCACGGTGGGGATTGGCCGGGAGGTTCACGTAACGGAGCCGAAGCCAGTGCCTTTTCTTTGTGGGATTTGGAGGTAGTCCACTTCGGGGACAAGCCACTTCCAACATTCTCGCACCGTACCAGCTTCGGGTCTTGCGTTCTCACCCGCAGGGAACGGGCGTCACGTCGCTTATCTCTCAAACTCTTGCCTTTGTTCACCCGCATTTGACGATTCCTGGCTCTCGCTCCCATTGGTCCGGACCGCGCTGTTCTATTATTTTTTTCTAAAATTTCCAAGAACGTCGGTAAGGAAATAAGGACGTGAACCCGCACGGATTTGATCGTGATGATCGGTCTATATCCGCCATAACCTTGATTTTGAACCGGATGCGTCCTGTTTCGATACAGAAAATGAGCTGAATCGCAGATGGGTGACTTTCTGACCGGGTCACCCACTTTATTTGTCACGGGACAGTATATAGCTCTGAAACGAACAGCGTCCCAGACAACCCCTCCCCTTACACCCTGTCCTCTCTGGCTCTTTCTGGTTCTCTGTCCGTCTCCCACCATGCCACTCGTCAAAGTGTCTTCCGGCCTCAAGATGCACTATATCGTGCCCTCCTCACCCGACCCCAACAAACCCTACATCGACCCCTCACGTCCAACCATCGTCATGCTTCATCCTCGTTTCTTCGACTCCCACTTCTTCGCACCACAGTTCCGTGACGGGCGGTTGACCAAGGCATATAATATCGTCGCTATTGACCACCACTACCACGGCCGGACAGAAGCCCCACTCGACTCAAAACCATACAACTTTGACATGGCAAGTCACTCAGGACCCTCCCGTGAAGAACAGAGTCTAACGCGATGAAACTTAGGTGGCCAAGGCTGTATTGAGCATGATGGACACTTTGAGGATTAAAGAAGCCCACGTCCTTGGCAATAGCCTGGGGGCTCAGATTGCCACGGTGATGGCAATGCAAGCGCCAAAGCGTGTTCAGAGCTTAATCCTGATCGCACAAAACCCCCCGGTAGAGGTTTGTCACCGAGCTCATCAATCTGATGCATAAATCGGCTGATCACTCGGCCACACCGTAGGACGATGAGAACCGGGAACAGTTCATTTTTCTCAAGGAATCTTGTTACGAGCGCGCCGACGATGGTTCGGATCAGTTGGCATCTGATGTCGTACATGGCTTACATTGGATCTACTTCGGCGACGACCCTTCCGCGCAAAGTGTTATCGACGAGTGGGTCGCCACGACCAAGTTCAGGCCATCGAATCGCAAGTTGATTGACAAGATCTTCTCTGCCGTCTTGGACCGTCAGCCAATAGGCCAGGACCAGTGGGACAAAATCACATGCCCAGTGCTCATCATTCACGGTGGTAAGGATGGGAGTCTCCCTCTCTTTGACGTACGGTCTAACGCAGACCAACAGGAGACGATGTACCAGCGCCGCCGGCAGTTGCCCAACAGTTCTACGACCTGTTGCGAAAAGCTGACCGGGAGATGCATATCATCGACGGTGCCCCTCACTTTTTGACACATACACACTATCGACAGGTTTGTTGTTGTTCGCGCTTCTTTCGAATTTGAATGATGTCAACTGATTTTTTCGCAGGTCAACCCGCTCATTGAGGATTTCATTGACAAGGTCGCAGGAGTTGACTCGAAACAAATGATCTACCTTTCAGTGCCTCAGACGCTCCAACTGTTACCTGAGTTTAACAAGTCGCTCTCCAAGAAGACGAGCATCCTTGGGAGATTTGGTATCAAAGTCTAAGGCCTGAGCCATACCCCGGTTATCGCATGGGCACAAACCCGCTTCTCATCTATGTTGTTCATCTGTCGTATCGCATTGTTGGCTCCAGGATTACCATTACAAGAAATGTAGACTAGTGCATTGTACGTCCTTTCTTATTTTACCGCTCTCCATATTAGCACGTTCTTTCGACGCATATGACGATTGACCATATTACGCCTCGTCTTCTGTCTTCTCTTTATCAACACTGCACGTTCATTTTTCAGCTTGATTATATATGCTATGTATCTTCGAATCTTCCGAGTTGGAGTTCGAAGGAGGGCAACCCATTCCGGTCGACCCCAGGGGTTCCAAACTCGAACCCAAGCTTATGTTCCAACACTCTGGATCCTCGACTCGCAACATTCAAGGTCTTCCCCGTGATAGATCTGGAATTGGACTTCTGTATGGTTCGGTGCGCCCGATCCAGTTGGTTGTCATACGTGTTTGGTTCGTTCCGACTCGCCAGTAGAAACGGCGCCCCAAAACTTTCATGTGACGCTCACACTGAGTGCTCATCATGATATCTCATCACACAGTGCCTAAGGAGGACACAGATGTGGCTCCACGCCCGCCTGGTCAAGACCACATGACTCTGTTCGCAATGATACAAGAGGGGTGATTGGCTGTGTTGTTTTGCCGCATCAGCAAACCATTTGATCGTTCCCGAGTACAGTACCGAATCGCGGAGCCCACTCTGAATGGAAACGGCTTCAGAAAATCGCTTTTCTAGACAGGCAATCGAACATCATAGTCACAGTGCGAAATGGGCGCAAACGAACCCCACGGTTTGCCGACGCCAGTTGGACACTGTCATTGGACCCATAAGTGGTTTTTGGGGATTGGACGGACGTTCCTTCCGACCACCCCCGTCCTTCCACCTCCCAATCATTGGCCAGGAAAATCGATCGCGTACGCTCGTTTTTCCACCATTCAGGTTGGGCATGAATCGCCTGGGCTCTCCGATTGGGCAGATGTTCCGTAGGCACCACACCCATATACAATATAGAGGTCGTATCACCCCGCACAGATTTCAAAACGCATTGAACTTGAAAAGGGGGAAAAAAGAGTTCACAACGCTCCGATGGTCCTCCGTCCCCCATTTGATCGTGAAAACTGCAGCTCCACCGGGTGTTGTAACTATCATTGGATCTCAGTCTATTGCCGCAATGGATCCTGTTCCCCCCTGAGTCGATTTGTCCGCGCCCCTCGGACGGACCTGTTGCCCTTCTGGTGTTGCTATACCAAGGGCTTAAATCGTCCGGCACGTCACTTATGATCACGAAATATACGAGCCTATTATCTTGGAACAAGTCTTCTGGTTCTCGCGTGTCCGTCCAGTACCACTTTGCTACTCGGGCGACACGTACCCACAATGGATCCTTCCGGAGTCCCGCTTGACTCCGCTCTGACACCCGCCGGCGTCCGACCCCGAGCCTGGCCAGTTTGTTGGCGCGTGGATTTTGTGAGACCAAGGATGACAGCGACAGCGACAAGCTTCCACGTCTCTTGTGCACATAAGCTACAAAACCCACGCCAGGCAACAAGTGAATTGGATTACACGACCTGTTGACGCCCTCGGTTTCGTGGTAAAGATACCACGGGTGCCTTTGTTTGACGCGCGCACCCTGAGCGGGAGATTCTGAACCCCTCCTCGCGTCTTGGCCGATAGTCGGATCCAGTGGCGTCGACGCTCTGTACCTGAGCGTCACCTCACCGGGATCACCAGCATACAGGGGGTCTGATAAAGTCGACACACCCTAGAGATGGCCACCAACTCCAGCACACAGCGGAGATACACTATCCGCCCATAACTTGCCATACTGAACCTTGATTGCGGAATTAAGGATAACCCTCAGACTTAGGCGAAGCCATGCACGCGCATATATCAATGCCAACACAACGCTGTTACCAGCCGCCGGTATGTATGAACCGCAGATGGCACAAATTTGGCGTGATTTCCCACGGATGCTAATGTCCTGACATTCATTGGGCGGCTTCGGTCCTAACTTTGTCCGGCCCCAGTTAGATTCACTGAATTCTGCGAAATCTGATGACCTGCTGAATGTCCATCGTCACACCACTATTGGTGCGGACACTTCCGGACAGAGTCCAGTGCTTTGTAGTATGGCTTTTCATGTTCGTCCCTTTGGATCGCCTCCAATAGCACCGTGGTCTCTCTTGCATGAAAACTGGGAATCCGAGAATAATCTATTCCGCATACATCCGCAGGTGTTTGACCGAGAAAAAACGGGGGGGGGGGCCCGCTGAGAGTTGAAATTAGGGGGTGGCCCTCCCTGGCCACCTCGGGTACAGTGAACACTCCCTTACTGTGTATCTATTGGCGAGCCACGCCAGGAATCGCTGGAGATGAGCACGGACGTCAGTAAAAGCGCACGAGACTTGGTATCTTTTTTGGAACGCTTCCTACCTCAACACCCAATCCGTATCCACCATGTTCACACGTTCCGTATTTCCTCTGGTCCGTGAACCAATAGTACGGTTCAGGATCGATCCCTTCTCTTTTGTATGCAGCCAGCAACTCCTCCGCGTCTGCGATCCTCATCGAGCCACCGACGATCTCACCCACGCCTGGCATCAAGAGATCACAACTCTCTGTGAATATGCGGTTACCCTGCTGTTGATCTGCAGGCATCTTCTTCATGTAGAAAGCCTTGAGCTCAGCGGGGAACCCGTGCAAAAAGATGGGCGTCCCGATGATGTCCGTCATTTGACGTTCGGCGGCCTCTGCGATATCGTCTCCAATAGCGTGCTCGACCATGATGGGGTTACCAGCCTCATCCTTAACAGCGTTGCCATCTGCGTCCTCCTTCTCGTGTTTGATACCGTGCTCGTTGAGCCAAGCGATCGCGTCAGCGTATGACATACGGCGGAAGGGTCGTGCTGGCGGTTTGAAATCGGGGTTGAGGTGCTTCAGGAGAGCAGCCGGACCTGGTTGCGCCAGAATTTTGTCGACCGTCTCGCAAATCTGACAAGTCCCTGAGTTTCGAAGGCAAATAAAATGTTGGAGCACCACTCACGATTGTCTCTACGTGAGTCATCAGGTCGTCAAAGGTGATGAACGCCAGTTCAGCTTCCAGGTGGGTATACTCGCTCAAATGGCGGCGGGTGTGGCTGGGTATTTCACGTCATTCACGATCAGCAAAAAGCACTTAACCGAACTACTAACCTGTTTTCTGCACGGAAACTCTCTTGAATGCAGAAAACATCCCCCAATGACGGAAGACACGTTTCGAGGTACAACTGGGAGCTCTGGGTGAGGAACGCCGGTTGACCGTAGTAATCCAACTTGAACAATGTCGATCCGCCCTCGACTTGGGTTTGCACCAAGCACGGTGGTGTGACTTCGATAAGGTCGTGGCTGATGAGGGATTCGCGGAACGCTGTGAGGAGGTGAGCGCGAAGGCGAAGAACGCTCGAAGCGGTTTCTCCTCGGAGAACAAGATGCCTGAGGTCCGCCAGGATGGAGGGATCTGATTTCTACGATGTCGCTCAGTAATACACCTTGGGCAGTGGTGTCGCCTATCACCGACGCACCTCATTCAACTTGTTCGTGAACGCATCGTCGGCACCTGGAGCAGCTCCGAGGACCTTCCAATAGTCTACGACGAGCTCGTGACCACCCGGAGCTGTTTTGCCCTCCGGAAGCTCCTTCAAAGTTCCCACAAGTTCAACGCACGATTCAAGTGTGAGCGTGAGCGCGTCGTATGTTTGGGCCTGCCAACGAGACAAGGGTGAGCATCGCACGACCGGGAGTTAAGAAGAACAATGATTATACTCACCACGCGACCAGACAAAACGGATTGGAGGTACCCCGTACCATCTCGCAGAACGACAAAGATGATATCCTTCTGCGATCTCAGACGATGGACCCATCCGGAAACGCGTATCCTTCCACCTCTGTGAGGGGCGGCGTTCCCGATCTTCGTCTATATGCGAACCGTCAGCCAAAAAGTTGCAATTCAACCGGCGTATGGCGCTGTGACTGTACCTTAGTAGTCTTTGGTAGAGTAGAGTCCTCCTCCAAAACGATCTTCTTACTCTCCTCGAGCAACTTCTCCTTCCTCTCCCTCTCAGCCTTCCTCTCGCCATCCTCCCTCGCAGCGAGCTCTTCGGCCTTTTTCTTTTTCTTTTCTATACCGTCTGCACCCTTCTTAGCCTTTTTGAGTGCAGATTGGGTAGCTTCGTCGTAATCGACGGTTGCGTCTTTGCGGATCAGGTATTTGATGTTATCGGACGCATCGCTGGAGTACACGGCGAATGCGAGAGACTTGAAGGGCAGCTCTTGCGTGCCTTTGCCAGTTTCGTCGGAACCAGCAGCCTCGTCGACATACACGGATGACATGGTAGTGGGGGAGAACAGCAAGTGGGTAGTTTATGACTCGTCCGTTAGTTACCCCCGAGTCACTGCCGCTGGCTGTTTCAGTACTGATACTTACGATAAGGCATTATTCTGAATTGATCAATCGTCTAAAGCACACCCGTACACATTCCGAGCGACATTCCTCCAGTTCGCAGCATTCACTGCGTACTGTTCAGCATATTCGACCTCCAGATGGTGAAGCCTCTTCCCGACTATCACGAGACTGTGAAGTGGCTCGCCGAACATATCGACTGGTTGGGCAGCCAGATCTGCCAGCGTGCCGCTGACAATCTTTTGTTGTGATTCATCTCCGCCCACCCGTGATAATCCTATCGCTAGTGTTTCTTCTTGCATGAGTATCCCGGATTGTCTTAGACTTTCGATCTCGAGTAATTGCGAAACGGCTTGAGGGATTGACATGTATCGCGGAGGTTCGTAAATCTTCCTTCCCCTAAAGAGACTCAGATGGAAGTCCTACCAAACGATCACCAACTCTTACTCACCTCGCCAAGTTTTCCTCGCTCTGTTCCTTGACTTTGATATCGAGCAAGACCAAAGTATGCATACCAAGGTCAACGTTCTCCTTGATCCTGTCGTAGAAGCTATCCGGTTTCCAGGTGTCCGTGAAAAACACGAGAGACACCGTCTGTCCGAAATTGTAGAGCTGCAGGCCGCATGCACCGATGGCGTTCATTATCGATGCGTTGTGGATCACTCGGACTGGAATTTTGAGAGCACGAGCTCTTAGAATGATATCAGTGTGTGTGGTAGCCCTGAAAAAAAGAGGGTTTGAGATACAGTCCAGATTCACAATGACACGAGACATACCCGAATGGATCCCCGACGACGAGTAACGCAACATTCTCCTTGTCTGCATCACGCAAGATCTTGTCGCTTTGGGTTTCGACCATATCACGGTCGGCCAGTATCAGAGGCTTCTCGTAAAACGCCTCCTACCTTCCACACTGTCAGATCCTGTAGGCACATAGCGAGTGCAGTGCACACCAATCGCGATTTTTCTACCATCAAAATGCTTGTATATGCTTCGAGGTAAATTCGTGAACATGATTTTACCGCCTATTTCACTCCGTCAACAACCGAATCAGCCTGAGCGGAGCGCGTACCCACCTCTAAGCCTCTGACAGTAATGTCCTTTTCGTCACAGAGTCCAAGTCCGATTATATAGAACATGGTGGATGATGGTGACGGCAAGATCTAGGCGCGGCGGCTCGGGTGACCGGATCCGTCGGCAAGAGACTACTGTCCTATGGCTACGGTATTATACACCTCCTAGATATCCAAGAATCAAGATACGAATTAATTTCGGACACTCAGTCAACCACCTCCAATCAGGTCGACACCAGTAACTTCGTCCTTTGAGAGATCCTTCTCCAAATCATCTCGCTCACTCTCATCCGGTTTCCGAACTGGCGTATCTCCACAACCACAGTCATAGGTAGCATCTAGGTTTGCACAGTCGAACACGGGCTATCACACAGAAGTTAGGATGATATGGTGGGGAGCAAAGCGGAACAACCTCGCCTTTTTCAGCCGTTCGTTGACTTCGTTATGGACCGCACACAGCCTAGACGGGTCACGGGTGAACTCTTGAATCGGAAGACAAAAAATGCGATGTACCATAGGGCCGCAGACCTCCGAGAAGAAGTCTGTGGAGGGTATTTCTTGAGCAAAATCTGGAATTCCGCCGCACACTCCCCGCATGGGTACAGTCGGGAAAGTAGGTGGAAGTACGAATTAAGAGCTTCTTTCTCATTTGGCGTCGGATCCTTGAAAAGAGAACATATTATCAAGACATCCGCGCTTTCTCTGATGCAACGGGGGTTGAGATACCTCTGGGTACCTCAGTGTCATTGTATGCCTGTCAAAAAGTAAGATAAACACGATGAAAGCGAGTGGCAGCGGTTGGACCTACAGTAACTTCCAAGTTGCCCTTCCCAACTCCGCCCTAGCAATCAGTTGTCAGCGCAAAAAGAACTACACCAGCACAGAGTTCTTACTTTGCCGTTTCGTTCCCCAACTTCTGCATAATCGGACTCCCCTTCACAACCTCTTCTTGCGGCTTAACAGCCAAATGCTGTTCAACGCCACCCTCACCGAACTGGTCTCCCGACCATGGATCGAAATACGGTTTCGACTGAGGGTGCAGCACACTTAGCGACGTGATCAAGAACTAATCGTCGCCGGTCAGTTCACCATGCGGTAGAGTAGAACGGTCAACCACAGACTAGGGCGAAGATGATGGCTATGAAAGTCTTCGTGAATCGTGAGAGCATGACCACCTGGAACGGGCGTTAGATCTTGTGGTCATGCACAGGGGTCTTTCCACGAACCGCAGAACGTTGCTCACAGGCGTGTAGAGCTCGGTCGATGACGACGGAACGGAATGAGATGCGAGTGCTCAGATCACGTGTCTGGCTGGACACCTCTGCTCCTCCTCCATCGTCCCTTCCTCGATCCGCAAAGATGGTGCAGTCTATCCAATCAACCCACATCCCCAGCACACCCACTAACACGCGCCCCCAAACAGCTACCTCTCTCTCTCTTAAACGCAGCCCAGAACAAACCGATGGTAAACAGCCACACTCCCAAACTGCCCATCTCTTCCACCTGCGAATTGGCTTGATTCACGCGACAGGTCCTACTACCCCGCAGTTAGTCGAACTCAAGAACGGCGAGACTTTCAACGGTCATCTTGTCAACTGCGACAATTTTATGAACATCACGCTACGAGAGGTGTATCAAACGAACGCGGATGGTGATAAATTCTGGAAACTGAAAGAATGTTATATCCGGGGCAGTACGGTGCGCATGTATCGTCATTCCTCGATTCTGCCTGACGTTGATTTAATTTGATCAGATAAAGTACCTCCGGATACCTGATACTTTGCTAGATGCGGTCAAAGAAGAGCAAACGCGAGCGAGGGAAGCTGGAAGGAGCGCACGAGGCGCTCACGTTAGTGGCACCTCCAGAGGTGTGTCTATAATGGTCTCCACACATTCGAATAACTCATCGACGATGGTGCCGCAGGTCGTCCTTCACAGAGATGTACGTCCACATCCATGACGTCCCAAGTCGTAATAGCAACTCACCTGTGACTCTTTAGCGCGTGGTGGACCATCACGAGGCGGTCCCACCAGAGGACGTGGTCGAGGACGAGGTGCTTAACGGAATTTTATTCATTTTCCCATACATACATACATACATACATTAGATCTCTAACTGCGGCTACCGTTCCAACGTCGACTACGATCGATTTGACCATCAAACGGGTCCCATCTTGAGTATGGAAGTGTTATACGTGAGGAAAACATGATAAGCATTAAATTACACATACCAGCCACTGTGTCTTCCACTATCGTCTTGTGACACCATGAACTCCCCGTAGGTGGTGCCATTTTCGGGGTTGACGACTGGTACCCAGCGGCCCTGTGAATCGTGTTTAATCTCAGTTTGCCTCGACTGGGATGGATGGCGTACCTTGTATGAAATCCCTGCGACACGGATCTCCCTCAACATCGAGCCATCCCTCATCATCATTTCCTTGGCCTCCTCCACTGAGAATTTGTTCCGCGAAGCCATCCAACTCGCCATACCGACCTCCACACTCAAGGTCCTCAAGTTCTTCGCTTCCAGAACAGCTTCATCAATGAGCGTCTGAACATTGGAGTTAGTAACGGAGAACTCGTGATCGCGGTGAGGTAAACTTACGATATCGTTCGTAAAGATGAGCACGGAGAGGTCCTCAATCATCGGGAACATCGCACAGACACATTGTACATCAGGCCAAGACAATGAGGCTCCAGTGACGTGAAACTGTTTCAACAACTGTCCATGAATTTGAGCCATATCCAGAATGAACCTTCTCGGCAAGTCACTATCACCGTGAACGGAAAAACCTAGCAGCTTGAAGGATTCCAACGACGGATAAGGGATAAGTTTTTTGATCCATCCACCAATGTCGTGGTTGTGAGGCCCGGCGCCGACGGTTGTCCGGACAGTCAGCCCTTGGAGTTTTGAGATTAGAGGCTGCTCCGGCGGCCTTCCCTTGGCAATTGATGGGTTGTAGTCCGTGTCTAGAAACCGTAGGTGCGGCAATAACGTCAAGACGTGTGGGATGGCTGTGCTGGGTGCACCACGGAGGCTGAGGCCTCTCAGCTGACCCAGATGCGAGAGAACCGAAAGAAGAACAGTCGGAGGAACCCCGTTGCACCTCTGCCCGGATCCGTTCAAACAATAGAATAGATAAGATCGGAATTATGCTTACTCCAAGCTCCAAATGCGTCAAAGTGTTTCCCAAAACTTCTGACCAGCCCTGTAGAACTCTCGGTTGTCCCTCCATGCACCAAAGGGACAACTTCTTGAGGCCATTGATCTTGATGAGCTCGGACCACGCCTCCTCGCTCAGCCCAACGTAACTCCTGATTGAGAGCTCAGTGATTGGAAGTTCACGTAGGACCTTCGTAACGCCCCGAAGACTTTGGTCTGCGACAGAGTGCGCCATAGGGTCCTCGTGGGGCTGGGTGGTCAGGCGGTCGGCCTGCTCGGTCCAGGTGAATGACTCGAGGTGCTCGCACTTGCGAAGGGCCACGAGGAGGTTGTCGAACAGCTGGGTACCGAATTTGTGAATAGAACCTGAGTATGAATCATCAGAACAACGGCCGCGGACACAGAGGGGAAGGTAGCCCACCTGTTGCTTGAGCGTGTCTCACGTATTGCAGCAGTTCTGGCATTTCCAAAAAGGTTTGAACCGGGTCGAAGATCTGGAAAACCCGAATAAGAATCTCTTCTGGACCATTTTC
>Ga0307515_10011837_pt1 | contig 16502 bp, 14 predicted proteins | sample 17_EM_MG_FD_194513 | JGI IMG/M metagenome (GOLD analysis project Ga0307515, IMG submission 194513) | Populus trichocarpa ectomycorrhiza microbial communities from riparian zone in the Pacific Northwest, United States - 17_EM | ecosystem: Host-associated > Plants > Roots > Unclassified | place... | reverse complement strand
GAGTAGTATGGCTTAGTATTGAACGGTCGCAGTCTCTGCGCGGAGTCAGTCATTACAAATTTATTACAACCTAGCGAGCGGGCAGCTGCCCACAACTTTTAGACCATGTTCTATCGAGGCATTTACCAATGCCAAGGACCATATGAGGTCGTAAAATTGCCTACGATAGGTGCACCGAAGAGTTCTCTACCAAACTAGTAGCCGAATTCGTCCAGATGCTGTGCGACTACCGAGCCGAACTTTGCCTTTGTTGCCCGATTCGATCGGGATTCTCTCAATGCTGCTCAAAAGAATGTTACACGGAGTTGATGCAACCTGCTTTCTGACTGTACTCTGCAATAACATCCTACTGTTGACTCCCTGACTTTGACCAAACAAAAATTGCTCGATTGATTGGCAACGTCAGGTGTTTCATAGGCATAAGTGAACCTGTTAATTCTATATGTCGATATTTCCCTTTATTCCATGCCAAATTTTTCATATGGATGGTTAATGGCAATAAAACGCGACGGGTGGCCGGAGATGATATCGCACTTTAACCCAGCACCTCCGACGCTGATTCCATTAGATACCGGAGGCATTCGGTACAATTGGAACGAATTACTGTGCAATTTATTCCCGAAGGCTGGAATGATAATTTGCCATTTTTTAGCGATGTTCTTCATCAGGCACATCGTATGTATCGTGTGCATTAATGGGCACATATAAGAGCCAGCATATGATATATCATTAGTACCTGTGCCCAAAAGGTGATATCAATATAATAATATCAATAGTAACCTGCAGCTTCCGAAGGTTCTGAAATGAGAACGGACGCTGCCGAATGAAGATAATCTACAGCAGCCGGGCATTAAGCCAGAGAACAGTATCAAAGGGGATTATATACATTACATATGTCATCACCAAAGGTAATTAGCATGTATACAGATAACTCAAAGGGTGATTGGCAAGCAGTTATCACGCACATCGTTGAGTATCATAAACTCTGTTTGCCACGCCGGAATAATGATATCCCGGGCATGGCGAGTACCCCAGCAACTGTCGTTTTATGTTCAAGTATGCATGTAGAGAACCCCTATCAGCCTTGTTACATGGGTATATTCTGCCTCTGCGATCAATTATAACGCATTTATAGATTGTGATCAACAATTTAGCCTCTGGCTCTTTGCTGGGCATATGGTGAAGAAAGAGTGTTGCACTACTGCTACCACTGCTAGTGCAACTTCCAAAGATATTTATAGCGAATGGGAATTCCGAAGCTGGGTATCAGTAATTAAATCTTATTCCCCGTTGTGCTGGTTATTGAGTTTTCTAGAAGGATCTACAGTGGCTTCTCGAAGCTGCGGATTGATGAAAATCGTAACCTGTAGTTAATTTATTATCGCAAATTTGGGGTGTGATGGATCCAGCAGGGTCATTAAAATATCCGAGTAGAGGCATTCGATTGTGTAACCCTGATAAGAATTTCATTGTTGAGTGCATATTTATTGCAACGCGCCGCTCTGCAAGAGGAACCCAACCGACCGCTTTTCTCATACAATCTGACACCGATGCGCTGTGTGCCAGGACGGATTTTGGCCACCTTGGTTTAGAAGCCACGTAGGAACATCGTTATGCGTAAGGCGGACAGCGTATGCTCAGTTGCACAGTACGGGCCTACGCTAGTCTAAGTACGCCATGAAACCTTGTCGATTCATACTGACATCGTTTCGTTATTCGAGAGCCTACCGCCCCCCAGTGAAATATTAAATACCTATATATTCAATGAACAATAATGTTCAGAATAAGGAAGCTTAGTGCGTATAAAAGGCGGGGTTACTCGGTTACTGCAGAAATTCGTTTCAACCTGAGCCCCACACTCTGTTGCAAGCTTGAAACTGCTCTGTGAGCGGCTAACTACCCGTACAAGGGGTGTTCCAACTGTGGGTTCTAAAGTTAGGTTTTAACGATCACCTAGATTTAATGTCACAACGACTTCCATTGCTACTCGTTGGATTGCTATCTAGTCAATGACGCATCAGTCCGCGAACAACGATGGTTTACCTTATAAAAGGTGCATGGGAACTATGCGACAGCGGAGCCCGAGTTCAAAAAATCGAGTGCTGTGTCATCTTTGTAGCCTTCTGCCTTATCGAAGAAGTCAGTCGCTACCGTTTCTTTTCGATCGCCTGCCATTGATTTACTCGGTGCTCTTCAATAGAAGCAACCGGAGGCCTTCAGTCTTCAATCTCTTGTCAACGACACCTGCTTAACTACCACGATTATTCACCCCCAAAACGAAGCGATGGTAACTGTGTCACCAGGAGAGTGGGCGCAGATTGTAATCGGCACATGTGGACTGCTCCTGACAGTCTTCAGCATGGTAATTCAGTACAAAAAGGGGATTATGCAGTGGGTTATCAACTGTTGGAGAAGCGTATGTCATATATTCCAGCATTTTCGTTTTCAATTTTCAATTTCCTGTTCTATTCTACAACTTCATGTCTCACGCTAACTCGATTTCTACTTAGAACACACGTGACGAACAGACGGCGGATGTTCGAACGGAATTTGACATTGAACTCGGTCTTTTACAGTCCCCAGCCCATGACGAACAGATATCTCTACTCAGACAAGAGCGCGAAGAGCGTACACCGGGGATGGCTGGAGATTGTGGTATTGTCGGCACTCGGTCTCGAATTAGAGAATTCGTTGTTGCACGGCGGTGTGAGGAAGTAGTGGCGAATGGTGTAGATGCTTTTCGCCGGTGGTTTGATTTCTGAGAAGGTGTGTTGTAACGTTGAGACTGGGAGTAGCACCGATGGATTGTGGTGAATACGATACATATGGATATTTTCCAATTTCATTTGTGTTAATCGTCGTTATGTAAGGTTGAGCTGTCTTCAAATATAACATCAGATAGGACATGATGACAACGGGAGTTACGCAGCATGGTGGTTTACAGCGTATTTTATTCATATTTGTTTCTTTGTCTTCCCTAAAATTTCCTTAAGTATTATTATTATATGGGGATGTTTTAAATGACGTTTCCACACTTGGGATTTGCAAAGTACCTTGCTACACAAGATTTCGTAAATCTACTGTCAGAACCCTTCCCCTCAGTACAATCTAACATCCACTTATCCCTTTAAGCGCAACATACGTTGTCAACCCTGTTAGGTTCCCGTGGAATCTGTCTACATATTGGTACAGGGTAACTGAATATTTTGACTATAATTCTGTATACATTTTTAACATTGGCAACACTATTAGAAGCCGGGGGTTTTCCCTATTGCCATGCCACCAGGTTGAGTTGAAGCGTGTGAAATTTTTAATGAACAACTGGAACAAAACGTCAGAGCTAGCCCCTACGCAATAAGTGCAGGAGCGGCTACTAAAGTCTGTTACGTCAACAACGATTGAGGTTGAAGTAGCGGCAGTGACGTTGGTGATAGCGCATGAACCAACATTCGGTGGTGAGGCGGGGCGGTGAGCGGATGGGGTGCATTTTTTACACCTAGGGTACATTAGAAGTTTCAAACGCGTTGTTGCAGTTTTGATTTATGAGATTGTGTTTGGGGAAAGAATTACTGGTGCGATAGATTCCTTCCCAGATGGCTTCGGAACTCTCAACGCAGGTTTCTCCTTAGCCTTGCATCAGCAATGTTCGAAGTGAGAGACATTGAAGAGTGGGCTTCAATGCAATCCCTTAGGATTGGCAGAGACACTTCACCAGGCATTCAGACTCACATGATGTTTCGAGCATGTCAAACCGCAATGAAAACACTAGTTCATGAATCTGGGCCCTTCTTACATACCTCTCCTGAAGAGATATAAGTTTACGATTCCCTGCAGCTATGAGGAAGCCTCGCAGCGATCATGGACATTAGGCAGCCTTTTTCATGCGCAGCGCACTTTCTGCCATCATTGGCCAGCTAGTATATACATAGGTGAGTTTCCTTCGCTAAGAATAATACATGAGACATAAGTCGTTTCATAGTTTCCGTGACAACCTGCGGGGCAATGTGCACCACGATATAATATTTCCCGGCCGAGAATATGACTCATAGATTGTAGCTCAATAACAGCTAGGATTCTGATGTGTTTACTAGAATCGGATATATTTAGGGTTCTTTTGTAAGAGTGATGAATTGTGATGCCGTACCCTAACCCAGCACTACCGATCTAGGGAAAGCTCAAACTCCACTCCTCTGGACTTTCACCCTCACAATATCCCAAGACAATATACCGCTATTACGCGCCAAGATGCCAGTCTAGTCCATGATTTCATCAGAGTCTACAAAATGCAAAGTACAAAGTACTATACCGGGACATCTTTCAGGCTCACAAACACGTAGTGTTTCGATGGTACGTAGCCTAGAATAAGATACTTTTTACGCCCTTGCAATGCTAAAGGGCCTTCTTGAGCAGCTTCTCCATTCCACTGTGTTTTTGAAGTTTAAATTCTTTGCCATTCTGTACGTTCTATTTACATGTGCACCGTGCATATGATATCAAGAAGCTCTCTATCTGTCTCCTCCAGCAGTCGCCTTCGTCATCGATCTAGCAAGTACACATGATTCCATCACGGGTACCTATAACTATCGTTAGCGTCGTAGTCATCCCAAGGTCATGACGTCAGCTCACCCTACCTAACGTATGCAAAGGTCGACAACTTCCGCCGAACAAGACACAGTTTGGGACTTATTCCCGTAGATGCTATTCAACTCCATGCGCTCCAAAACAACGCGTCCCACATAATCACATATCAAGGCACTTAAGCTATTCTCTTTCTGTGGTCGTTTCATCAGCGCAACTGCCGCAGTGTATTTACTTGGCCCTGGTATCTCTTTGAACTCTGAATTTATCGCCACAACATCGAACAACCCCAGAGAAGATGACGAGAATCCCGGTGTGCTATGGAGCCAGAAAACAAACCCCTTCTGGGGCTCAATCGCATACCAACTTGTATCGGAACCGTGACCCAAACAATCCTTTAGTTTGAGAACCAGATAGTTCCCCACTAAACCACCAGGAGTACAAAGCGAGGTTTGCGCATCGTCATCTGCATCCAGTCGTATTCCGTCGCGGGTCATTAAACTATCCGGGGCCCACCTGAACGGCGTAACCGATAGTCTTGGTCGGTTCACAAAAATGATATTGTAGGGAATGTTCTTCACTAGCTTCCAGAACATCATCTTCCTAATTTCACCGCCTAACTTGACAAGACGTCCAACGTCGAGACCCAGTACAGATGCAATGGCGAGGGTCTCATCGTCGCTTCTGGTCGTGCTTCGCCAACTCAATGCCCGAGCCATGTGCCCGACGTTTAGTTTATGTTGCTGATGTTGGAGTCGGAAGATTTCTTTGCCGAGGTCGTACCAGACAAGCTGCATTGTGTCGGGCATCTTCGTGTGGGGGATTGATGAGGTGCCGAAGTGCAATAGGCCGTCGGAAAGCTCGAAAATCAATTTCTTTGCGAGGAGACTCTCTTGGTAGGTCCACAGTCGCTGCATCCATGGCGATGAGTAAATTGATAGTAACAGAGTCTCCGGATCGGTGGCCGCCGGGGTCATTTGCAATTTCCGGATAGTCCGGTCAATAACAATCACGGCTGAAGCGTCTTGATAGGTTTGGTAAAGGGCGATAATAGCCTGCCTTCGCCACTTTTTCTCCCTCGGAATGCACAAAGAGTCAATCCACAAAGCAATACCCGGCGAATCCAAGGCTTTGCCGGCTAGTTCGGAAAGTCGTAGAGCTTGGCACGTGGGGACACCATCTTCGCTAACACTCCCGAGTCCGTCAACCCACACATGCGAGAAAGCCACATACGGACTGCCGGAAGATGCTAAGACATCCAGATGGACTTCACCACTGACACTTTTTCCAACCCGAATGACAGGGATGTTGCCCTGCTCAAATACCATGATCATATCCGGCAATGATGGTTTTACGAAAGTACATGAACAGTTGGGGTCGACGTGCTGCGTCCGATAAGTATCCAGATCTGCATTATTCCGTGCGCACTCTTGCAAAGTGCACTTTGAATGGTCTGCCGGCGGGTAAATCTTTGCCGTGGCATCCATCCAATCCAATGTCGACTGACTCAGCGTGCATTCCAACAGATTCACCACAAACGGACACCATCCGCGAGTCAGAAAGCGCGCTCTTCTTGCGGCAGCCATATTGCCAGGACAAGGCCAATGCAACCCGAGATATATATCATTGCAAGACCGGAACACCCAGCGTCGCCCGAAATCGATTGCTTCTGCGATGCGGACGAGAGCAGGGATACTCTCCACGATCGTCTCAACGAATCCCGGGAATCCCTCCTGTAGCCTTCTGGTTGTAGGACAGTCTTCCGGTGGGTCGACCCAGCGGCTGATACGGCGGCACCACACATTGGCCTCGGTCAGGGCGTCAACAGTACCACAGTTCCATCGCTTTTGTGCAGATACATCCTTGAGCAGCAGAATTGCGGATGTCTTCCAGGAACGGAAGTAGATGGCCAGGCGGAGGGTGTAGATATTATTGTCGCGAACAAAATTTTGCACCGGAACACGTTTTTGTAGCGCAGCTTCTAGGAGGCCGAGTGAGAGCCAGCTTTGGAGAGCTGCTGCCACCGATGCTTCGATTTCTGAGGGCGGAAGGTGGGATAGTGAGGGGTGCGCTTCTGAGAGATAGCCGTCCCAGATTTTGGAGATGTTCCAGCCGCGTGTGGGAAGGTAGGAATGGAAATCTGTGAGAGGGTGCGATGCGTGGTCGAAAAATAGCCATCGGGTTGTGGGGGAGATTGAGGCGAAGGTCTTGCGGTTGTCGCCATCACAGTAGAATAAGTGCTCCATGTGGTATCAGCCGGACTATACTAACAGGGTAATCCGAGCCGGATGTTTTATTCAACTATAATTTCTAAGGAAAACTCCGTAATAAGGAAGTAACGGGAGTATCGAGTATCCGTAGTGTTAAAAGTGGGGGTTGTTTGTGTAGCGCCAGACTAGAACTAAGGCTGGGGAGAGGTAACTGTCTTAAATAGTACTGACAGGATTGAAAGTGTAGATAGTATCGGAACGTGTGGTACACGTTCCGAGACTAAAGTGTAGATTGGAATTACGTATTTTCTGGCTACACTTGGGTCGTGCCAAGCCTCCAGTAGGTTGCCACTCGTACCTCTTTTATCCACTAGCAATGAGAGAAGGCAACAAGAGTTTGGAGGCGAGACAATGCTACGGCGGCCAGTGGTAACAATACACCGTTACCGCTTCCCAAGGTCGCCCGCGACTTTGATGGGGTAGCACGAAAAAAAGTTCGCCTATAAAATCAATAGAGTGATTAACAGGGTAGTTAAATAAAAAATAAGCATGTATTTAGGTCTATCTAAAGAAGGGGTGGTAATGGAGTGATAGTGGGGGCTGCCTCAATGAAGGCAAAGGCAAATGTGAATGTGTTGCCAGCTGAGATCAAATGGCGACCGAACGACGGCTAAGATCAACACCACGAGCCATTCTCATCAGAGCCATAACAAAAATTACCACGACAAACAAACAGATAGACAGACCTGCATCTAGCAAACTTTGAATACATGAGATGAGCACAAAATCAATTCATCTGGGTTCATTTTCTTTTCATTGACATGCTCACTTTGCTTCGCCTTTGCTACGGGTAAGAACTTCTAAGCTCGAGTCTACCCACCTACAAGTTATTGTCACTGGGACCAGTTGCAGATGGACCTTTGACTTTAACATTGTTCAGTCACCCTCGCACTTCGACTTTTGACTTGATTGAGGCAACTACCCGGAACCTTACTATCCACCGTCCACTCTTTCTATAAAGATTGCTAAAGACATGCTTACTTTATTTTAACTGTCTTAATCACTCTACCAATTTTTTTTCACGATTTAGGTTCTTATTTTCCATGTGCCGCACAGGGTTCCCAACCGTCCGTCCGGACTACAGTCTTTCGGGGCCCGACATCGTCGTCCCGTCTAGGGCATGAGTACGGAAGGACTAGTCCGTCCCGGGCAGAAATCTCCAGGACCAGGGCTCGGTACAGATGACTGTAGTCTTAACCAGGGTCAGATATACTACATCCTGCTCGGGAATGAGAGTTCCGGGACACCGTATCTCGGACGAAATCTTCAGCCGAGGTGAACTTCTACCGAATCGGGGATTCTAAGCTTCATTAAATCGGATATCAATATCTGAGTGGGGGCCAATCAATGGACTGTAGGGTCCCGCAGTCCTGTAGTCTTGTTATGGAGCGCCCTGGTCCGTCCAGTCCTGAAATCTTGAGCCCGGAAAACTTTAGTCCGGTCTCGGGCAAGGTTTTGGACGGACGGGACGGACTATTGGGATGCCTGGTGCCACACCATCAGAGTTGCGAGTGAACTTGAAAGCTACTTCTGAGTTATGATGAGTTTGTTTGTTTTGTTTTAATCGCCTTGCATTCACTCTAACTAGAGTATGGCAGTACCCCGTTTCCCCTCCCCCTCCGGATAACCGGCTAGATGGGAGCTCCGCCCCTTTTACTCTTCTTTCCCGTTTAACAAACGAAATCAAGTGAATAGTGGCGCTCTGAAACAAAAGAAAAGGAAGTGAACGACTGTTAGTTACCCTCTGCTCTGCTCAGCGGCGTGGGAACTTTCCCACCCGTGGGAGCGAAGAAGTACATCACCGCCTGATCGTATATCTCCATGGAGAAGAGCTCCGATATCTGCATGTCGGCATTTTCCTGCCGTCCAGCGCGTCACCCGCTTAACTGCTCTCAAAGCTCTCGCTGTTCATTCTTCCATCTTTTGTAATGGTGGAAGAGATGATCCCGAGTCTGAGGCGTCTGCCCGCACTACCAGCACTGATCATCATCCCGCTGCCCTAATCTCTTGAGATACGTCGCTGTCAGTGCATGACCGCACTTAAGGTGGTAGTACTTCGTAGCAAGTGACTTTTTGCTTCTCATTGGGACCGGGAGGCGGCTTCCCACTTTACTAGGCCCGCTCCTGTACTCGTAGTGTTTGCTGCACCGCTCGCTCTCCCACTGTGTTTTCGCAGCATGATGAGTTTTTTTGCACTACACGGCAGCAATAAGTTTGTTGGTACGTGGAATTTATAATTGGTGAATCATCGATCAATGTAAGAATTCATAGTTTCATTCAGTATCAGAGGCTCAAATTTTGTCATTTGCACTTTATTACTTGTGTTCTTGGTAGTAACCCCATATGTCAGGATTGTAATCTAAGATGCTTTTAAATACTCGTGAGCCGAAATCCATCAAGTCTCACATGCCAAGATAATTGTTGTCATCAGGTTCCCATGCGCTCAGATGAGACGGCCCACATGATCGCATACCACGAAAAGATAATACCAGTGTCGCATTTAATAAGCCAAAAGTCTGAAGATTTGAATCAGATAGTGGTCTCGGGAAGACCAGTACAAGCAACAATGAGACTAAAAGAGAGATAAGAAAAACATAAACCACTATAAGGACACCACGACGAGTAGGGTGGAGATTGTGGGGTGTCAGAGAGCGGTTGGGGGCGAAACCAGGCACCGCATGCCTTAGTCCCAAGACTTTGTTGAAGATCCCACTCTCGTGTAGGAGTCGGAAAAGCATATGGCAACCCAAAGCAATCATTATTCCTACAGCCACATAGTCCCGGTTGAACCCTACAGGCATACGTAGATATATATTGGCTGGCTCGGAAATCGAACGGCGACTCATACGCGAAGACGGAGGTGGCTCCAATGCGACTCTGAGTATACCTGCGCATGTGGGTGTAAGCTGTGCAGTGCCCTATACAACTTGTCAACCCATTTCACCTCCGAACTCCGCGGATTGGACTTACTCTAGCTCTCTCGCAGTACTCTCGTAATTCTTTCTTCGCCGTCCAGACCGCAAGTTTAAGAGACTTCTCATTTAATTCGATAGCCTTTCGATTGAGGACGTTTCCCTCGTGCCCTAAAACCGCGCCAACGATCATCCCACCCGCAGTAAGAGCAATTGAACAGCCGGCGATGATCATCTTGCGTGTGCGGTGAAAATATTTGGGTTTTGGTGCGGGCTGTGATTGAACTGGTCTTGCTTGCGATCTGATTCTTGTTGATTGGGGTAAGCGGGACGGTCTGTGGACTACACAATGGGTAGTGGAGCGTCGGAACTGTTTGTGTCGATGTAAGGCGCTTCGATGTGGGGTTGACACGGTATCGTGGGTTGGTTGTTGAACCGTGGTCGCCTGCCTATGTTGAGGTAATGTTGAAATCTCAACGGTATTCTCGCAAGTTGATTGTACTCCGGTAGCTTCGGACATGGTGGAAGAATCTTAGGGGTGGCAGTAATGGAGGTAGCAGGCTGAACGTAGAACTATGGATATCTTCTGGACGACACGTTGCAAGTTAGGTGCGGATATTGTGTTTTCTCGTTCCCAGCTGCGGAATGATTTTCGACCGAGCTGAGACTGAGCAGGTGAGTGAGGCTAGAAAATTGGTTAAGAAACAAGACATTGTGGATTTATTACGGGTTTTGAAGAGCCGTTTGAACGACATAGTAGTATTTGTGAATCGGTGGTGTCATAATACGTCGAGGCGCAGCCCCACAAGGCTTTCAGCTAGCCTGATGAGCATGAAACAGAGGTGCAGGAGCTGAGTATATCGTCGTGATAAGGATATGTATAGCTTTATGTTGCGCACAAAAAAGTAATATACTATGCCTCTCGGGAATCTCTCGTGTAACCTTCTGTTTGTAGGACAGTCTTCTAGTGGGTCGACTTTGTGGTTGATACGGTGGCATTAGACATTTGCTTCAGTTAGGGTGCGAACAGTACTACAATTACAACGCTTCTGTGCTGATACATCCTTTAGCAGCAGAATTGTGGGCACTTTCTAAAGCTGGAAGTAGATAGTTAGAGAGAGAGTGTAGATATTATTTTCGCGTACAATGTTTTATGCGGCACACGTTGTTGTGGGGAGACCGGGTGGGGGCCGGCTTGAGGCTGCCAAGGCAGAAATTTCTGAGGGAGGAAAGAAGGTAGGACAGCTTGGGTGCGCTTCAGACATATAGCCGTTACATATTTTGGAGGTGTCCCAGCCGAGTGATGGAAGGTAGGAATGGAAATGTGAGAGAGGATGCAATGGGCGGTCAATGGATAACCAGCGAGTTGTGGGAGAGATTGAGGCGAAGTTCTGGCCATCGCGGTAGAATAAGTGCTCCATAACGTATTTACGGTAATGTTTCACCTGCCGAATCGGGCAGGTCTTTAACGCGGGACTAATGTTCGGTGGGAAGAGCCTGATCTGTTGTTCGGAAGCCAGGAAGCACTACGGAAGTCTGAAAAGCTACTGAATACCTAAGAGAGAGCTGAAGATGGAAAAGCATGAGTAGTCTAAGTATTTAGTAGTTAAAGTAGAGTTGTTACGCGTGATTTCTTGAGGTGTGGTAACACCAGGCTGCTTACCCAATCGGAAGTGACCGCTAAGGGCGCTTACCGTTATCGTGAACCAGCCAGGAAGGCATGGATATTGTCGAAAGTGCGACACATTCTACCAATCATTAACCCCATTCTATCTCAGGAGACCAAGTCGCGATAAGTGAGCACGAACTCCAGCTATGGGCTGAGCGGGGTGTGTTAATTGGAGTATAATTAGTGTACTCTATTCAGCGAAGGGCATCACTAACGCAAGAAATAAATAATGTTATATACTCAGTGTGGGAACATGTGAAGGACTCGAGTTTGATATAGCAGGGTCATGAATGGAGGCAGCGGTAGATCGTCTTATTTCCTACCTATAGAATAGGTTCAGGTGCATACACATGATATGCAAGTAAGCCATTTCATGGCTCGCGCGGGTGCCGATTGGTTCCGCCGTTCATGCACGCGATCGCTGTTGTTTGGAACTGCAATTCATATTGATCTCCTATTTCAACTGCATATTCTCGCCACAAGGCTAATATAGTACCCACCAAAAACCCCACTCGAGATTCGGGAAGGTCACTATTTTAACTACCGCGTAATTAACCCTCTACCCCTGTAGCGAGTGGCCTCCGCGGTTTAGAAAAGTCTCAATGGACTTCGTGCCATTGCAGATGAGCTGGATGCAGCTGCGAAGGCGTCAGAACCGGTTGTCTCTCAATTGTCTACCGATCTCAACGATTGCAGATCCACACTGGAAATGCTGACGAAGGAACTGGACGGCCATCTAAGCAACAAATTACGAGAGATAGTAGGAAGGAGACTCAAGTGGCCGATGAAAGAGGTGGAAGTTATAGAGATCATTACGCGCCTGGGCAGGTATCAGCAAACATTTCAGCAAGCGTTACAGACAGATATGGCGTAAGTCGATACTTCACTCGAGATCCTATTACAACGCTCCCACTGATTCTGCTTACAAGGCGCATGGCATTGGAGGTGAAAACGGATGTCCGGGAAGTGAAAACAGGTATAGGAGAAGTAAGGACAGGTGTCCAGGAGGTAGCAACAGAGTTACAGGACATGGCATCAGAGATACGGGAGGCACACGGCGAACAATCCGAAGACATCCTAGAAAGAGTCAATCAAGCGCAACGTGTGTATATCGCGGGTATCTTATAAATACACATTGTTAACTTTAGCGGTATTTAGGAGACAAACTGGAACGTGGAATCAGCTGGTTATCGCCGCTACATTATAACCGCGAGCATGAGGAATCGGTCGACAAGCATTCAGTTGACCGGACAATGGTTGTTTGAAAAGGATATATATCGGGAGTGGGAAGCTTCAAGACCATCTAGACTCTGGATTCATGGTATTCCGGGATGTGGAAAGACAATCCTAGCGTATACCTTTCCCGCAGGAATAACTCGACTCAACTGATTTAAAAGCAGGTCTACAACCATTGAGCGCCTTGAGAACGCTTTCCCGAGAGGGTGCGGATGCGGTGTGGCATATTTCTATTGCCAGTACAATAATGAACTCACGAAAACGCCACTCAATGTGATCATAACCCTGTTGGCCCAGCTTCTACATGGCCTCGACTCTACCCTGTCTGAAGAACTAGTTGTAGAGCTATTTCCAGGGATTGCTCGGGGTCAGGGGCCTCCAGCATGCGTCAGGCGACTCATTCACCTTGTTGGCAGAGTCATTGAACTATACCATCGAGTAATGATCGTCATTGATGGCATTGATGAGTGTCCTTTGGAGCTACGGAGAGAGTTATTGGATTTTATTGGCTCTGTTGTGTCAGAGATAAAGGCTAGGATATTGATCACTAGTAGGAAAGAGGTGAACATCGAAGATGAGTTAAAACACTTTCCTACAATTTCATTGGATTATGAGCATGTCAACTTGAAGGAAGACATGCAAAAATTGATTCACGAGGAGTTTCTGGACACCAAGAAATGGGGCCGCCGATTCCAAACTTTGAAAGATGAAATCACTACCAGTCTGATTCTCGGTTCAGGAAAGAATGTGTGAGGTTGCACGGTGGCAGGATGGATAACTCGCTTGTCTCGATTCTAGAGCGCTGCATAAATGTCAGTCAGCAATCAGACACGAGACAAGTGATTCCAGAGCAAATAAACTAATTTGTCATACTGAAGGTTTCGATGGCTGCAATGTCAATTTGATCTTCTCAATCGACTGCAAACACTAAATGCTATTAGAGAAGCGTTAGGAAAGCTTCCACGTACTCAATTTGAAGCGTACGACCGAATGCTTGAATATATTAATGACGAAATCTCTGTACGACTTGTGTGTCAGGCTTTCTAGTGGATTGTTCACTCAGCACGACTTTTGACGCTAGGTGAGCTAGTTGAAGCTTTGGCACTAAATGACATCAAGTTGGACCTCAATGCCACTTTTGCAGATCCGCGAGACCTGCTCAGGGCGTGCAGTAGCCTTGTATATCTTGAACAAAAGGCCAATGACAACGACGGACGGAGTATCAATGGCGGAGGGGCCGGTGAGGAAGTGAATGACAGTGTCAAAGAATACCATATTGATTTGTGTCACTACACAATTGCGATTAATCAATCCAAAGTTACTTCTGCAACAAAGCGGACGCTATGGCTAAAGCTTGTTTAGGAGTACCTTGTCTCGGACTACTTGCGAAAACACTCGAATATTTCCCACTTTTCCATTCCACAGAAGAGAACAGATGAAGCCCACAGTGCACTTGCTCAGTTGACTCTCAAGTACTTGCTTCTTGACGATTTCTCTGATTCGTTACATCTATGCACCTCTGATATTCAGCTACATTGAGAATATAGATTCCATAAGTACTGAGCTTTGTACTGGTTTGAGCACACGTACAATGTCAAACCCGGAGACTAAGATCTGTTGGAACTTGTTGACCGTTTCATTTTTGGTTCGCCGCGACATCTTCGCAGTTATGAGCTGATGATAAAGATGTATTACAATCCCGGAAAAAAGCTCTATTGGCTTCGTGATTATGAGCTGGATATCTCGTATAACACAGAATACATTCAGAGTGACCAGCTCTCTGGCGCTTTACTCTACCAAATCATATCATATAACCTCAGATGGGTTACGACCGGTATTCTTAAAAAAAGACCCGAACGGCTACACGAACCCATACGAGAGCTTGAGCAACCTCTACGAATTACAATTTTAGCCGGGAATAAAGATATAGTTCAGGATCTGTTAGATCGTGGTGCCAACATACATCAAAAGTGGCCAACAGATGATTTACCGATGGTAACACCCTTTTGGAAGCCTAGCGGCCAATATTACAACCCGGAGCGGAATCCCCTCGATGATCCATACGATATGTTACTCAAGTACAAGCCAAACCCTGAAAGCATGCCCCCTCTAGCCGAAGATACGGCATTCGAATATCCTTGTCACATAGTTTCACAATACGCTCCGGAAATTCTTCCACATTTCCTCAAAAATGGTGCCTATGCCAACATACGGGCTGGAGATGGATCAACACCAATCCTGTTGAGATCAATCGAGTACGAATAGAGATATTGAATTGACTATCGTACAAAAGTGATTGTCTCAAGAGCAACGAGAGAGAAAGACAGGCGAATATATATGGGAAAGGAGAGAGCATACTCGGCGAAGCCGAGTATCACATCCGGAGACCAATGCCGGGCACCACTGCCGGGGCTAGCCCTACTCCTCAGCATGGGGGCAGGCGAGGCTGGTGGGGGCAGGCGAGGCCAATGGGGGCCGTAAGCCACCGGCCTCATGCCCGAGCCTTAGGCCAAACGCCACCGGGCCAAATCCCGTGCCAACACTCCCCCTTTGGCCCAAGGCGTTCCAAACAAAGTGGACAAACCAATTAGAAAGGGCGGAAGAGAAGAGAAAACAAACGAAGGCCCTGAATCCTCCAAGTCCCAAATAACCTGTTGACAAAAGAGAAGAGAGAATAGGAAGAAAGATAGGGAAAGACCTGAACCCTAACAAAGAAACACTCCCCCGAGACCAAATCCAAACCCAAATCCAAGCCCTAAGAAAACATACAAATCCAACGAAGTCCTGCCCAAATTCCATACCCAAAACAAACATCCTTCACAATATCTCCAAGTCAAAATCCATGCACACATCCTAAAGGTCATAAATCGCTGTCGTCATCTAAGTTGCAGGGTCGAAGGTACGTAATGTACGGCTCACAATAGAGCTTCCTATCCTCGCCATGAGGAGTCCAGACTTCGGGGATGCATGGCCAAAATTGCCACCGCCGGTCTCTTGGGGTCCACTGTCCCGAATCGCATTGCTGTGCGTCGGCCGACATCGCCCAAGTATCCGCGGTCCATAACCCGGACTCATCGTAGATATTTTCAATAGCGCACTGTATTTCCGAAGGATGCTGATATAAGGAGTGGTTGATTCGAGGAGTGGTGGTCGACACCGATCAAACAGTCGACACATAAACAGTAGAAGGTGGAGTAGGCGATACAAGGAGTGATGGTAGACACGCTGTTCGATGTTGTATGGTACTCGAGACTTCGGAGGTGCTCGAGGCTTTGGTAATGCTCGTGGCCGGACGTTATAGTTGACAGTAGGAGAGGCAATTGACGCGGTGTCGGCACAAGGAGAGGTAGTCGACACAGAGCCAACGCAAGAAGGTATGGGCGTGTAGACAGCCCAACAAAGGTAGAGGACACGCAGTCGACTCAAGAAGGAGAGGGGACACGCAGTCAACCCAATGCTCGTGGATGATGCTCGATGTTGTTGGAGGCGGCGGAGGTTCAGAAACGATAAAGGTACTACTATTAGGCGTCGATTCGGTCCAATGCACCACAAGGCAGAGGAGAAACGATAAACAAAGAGAGATGTTGGCTCGATCCACTGGAACAGGGGCAGAGGAGAGGCAGTAACAAATACTAATAGTAGGCGTCGATTCCGACAGAACTCAAAGTGGCGGACTCCAACAGGACATGGTCAATATGCGAGACTTTAACAGCTGGCGGCGCTTCAGAAATGATAAAACTAATAGATGTTGATTCCAAAGAACTGAAAGCGCCGGGCTCATAACCTGTTGAGATCAATCGAGTACGAATAGAGATATTGAATTGACTATCGTACAAA
>Ga0307515_10011836_pt1 | contig 16502 bp, 8 predicted proteins | sample 17_EM_MG_FD_194513 | JGI IMG/M metagenome (GOLD analysis project Ga0307515, IMG submission 194513) | Populus trichocarpa ectomycorrhiza microbial communities from riparian zone in the Pacific Northwest, United States - 17_EM | ecosystem: Host-associated > Plants > Roots > Unclassified | place... | reverse complement strand
ATTTGTGTTTGATAAAGTAGATTTAAGTTAACTTGACCAACACATGATCTAAGATATAAAATTAAGATAACCCTGTAAAAATAAAAACTAAAAAAATTACAAAGCTCAAAGTCCAATAACTAAATGTCAACAGATGTAAGTAAATAAAAATTAACTTTTAAAAAAAATACATCAAAAATAATAACCCAAGTCAAGTTGGGATAAAATTGTAAAGGATAAAATTGAAAAAAAAATACAAATAATAAAAAATAGCAATCAAAAAAACAATGATCAAATTAGATATAAAAATTAAATGAAATAAAATGTCGAATTTTTTTTCAAAAAACATTAAAATAAAAATAAAAAAATAAAAAAATAAAAACTAAATTTAAAATAAATACAAACTAGATTATACAATTGAATTTTAAATGCTAATCCCAAGACTGAAGAGAGGCAAAAGAAGAGGGGATCCATCGCCGCCTAACAACAAAACACGACACTCCAATAATTATGTTCAACCGTTTTTGTCTATCAGAAGACCTTTTAAGTGCCTCTAAAATAGATCAAGGCACAATCACATGTTGACGCGCACGCGTGAGTATTTTTTTTATTAATTTATTAATATTTTAAATTACAAAACATCCCTTTAAAAAATTGAATATGTAAAAAATTATTTTGCAAAGACAAAAATATTCTTCTAAACCAGTCTTAGATTTTAGTTAGATATGTCATTTCACTGTGTATAAAATACGGAAAAACCAAAGAACCTCAATCTACAGGTTCAAATTTTACTTTGCAATAAAATGTAAAAGACACAAAAACCCCTAAGTTCAATAGTACTTGGAGGAGGTGCCATGGCGAGCAATCCAACAGCCCATCATCACATTTATTAGACAGTAAAGACAGAGAACCGAGAGAATATAATAGTCATCTTCAACAAGTCAATTCAACAGAGGCTTGCCTTTGCAAAGTAAGTAATTCAAAACGTTGAAGCTGTTAAGCTCCCACGTTTTCCATAATTAAAGCCAAGTGGCACCATTGACAAAAAGGTAATTTAAGAGAAGGTGGAGTGAAATTAAACTGTAATTCAATTGGAGGCAGGAAACACTAACCTGACACGCTGTATCGCGTATAATCGACGCGCTATTACAGCGGACAAATAGGCAAAAATCTACCGGTACCATAGGCTATAAATATACACGCAATTGAGCAGCGAGTGTAAGGGACAAAAGTGTCTTGGCATTTTACTGTAACAGGAACGTCTGGTCCGGATTGTTTGATTCAGACGATGAAAAAGGAGCACAGAGCCAGAGACCCAGAAAAGGACAACATGAGATGACCATAACCGAACCAACGACAATCAAGCGCGAGCCTTGTGGGAGAGGAAGGGTTCCTTGCTGGGGAGGTTTGAATGCACATGGATCAATCATCCGGATAAATAAATGATTTATTTTTCCATTGGAGATATATTTTTATTATCATGTTAAAAAAAAAGTTTACATATAGTGTATTAAATCATTTTATAATTGGATTTTGTCTGGATCATTATATTATGAAAATCTCTTTCACATACTCATGCATATAATCCACTAAATATTGGACCAATTACTTCAAAAAATATTTGAGTGTTGGGTGTTTCTACTCTATCTATATACAAAAAAAAATAAAAAAAAATACCCCCTGTACATATCACTTGAAAATTCTTATTAGAATATTTCATATAATTTTAGCTGTATTTTTTGAGATTTTCTTTTCTTTTTAGGCTGTTAAATTAAAATCAATTTATTTAAATTAAAATTAAAATCCTTATAATTTTGCAATTAGATTTATACCAAACGAGCGAGTTTGATCAAGTTATTATATAAACAAATATTTACTATAATTTGAGATGTGTAACCTCTCGTGATCAAATTAAATAAGTATTGTGATGTAATTTTAATTCTCATGATTATTTTCTTTAATTATCATAGTTCAAATCTCAATTTACAAAATTTTATAAAGTAAAATTTCTTCTAATTGGATTTTAATGATTTCATTGTAATGGTGAAAAAAATATTTTTTAATTAAAAAAAATAACTTTAAAAGTCACTTGCAAGAAAAATAAATATTTCCGTGATGTTTAAGTTTGTTAGAGAGAGGAAGTAAGTGAAATAAAATATTAGAGGGAGAAAGTAAAAGAAGGAGAGGAATAATAATAATAGCAAGCAACAAAAAACAAAAGAGAAAGAGGGAAGTCTTGTGAGCTGAAAGTGATTAGAGGGAGGGAGGGAGGGAGGGTAAAAGAAGAGAAGAAAAAAATAATAACTCAAGAAACAAATTCTTGACCCCTCAAACCCTATTCATCAAGAAATCTAGAACAAGCAAGTTAGAAAAAGAAAGAAAGATTTCAATGAACTGATTTATCAAGAAGCAAAGGAATGGAAAGCACAGCACCAGCAGAAGAGCTACTAAAAAAGATCGAAGAACTTGAAGCAGGACACCATCATCTTCAACAAGAAGTGTCAAAGCTCAAGCTCTCCTCTACTACTACCGATCCAAGATCAACCCAACAACGGTCCCATTCAATATCTCCTCAAAGGTCCGGTCCCAGGAGACGGGTTTCTGGTGGGCCAACCGGGTCAAGTTTTGAGGCTGCTTGGAAGAAGGGTTCTGCTTCATCTAGACATTCATCGCCTCTACAGAAAGAAAGTAGAAGTTTGAATAGTGATAATGTTAGAGATGGCAACAGTAATGGTGGTAGAGAAGGAGGAGATGGCAATAGTGGACCTTCTGCTGTGAAGTTTACTGATAAACAGTATTTGAATATATTGCAGTCTATGGGACAGTCTGTTCATATTTTTGATGTTTCGGGTCGTATTATTTACTGGTAAGTTTGTGTGTTTATGTCTTGTCTTTTTATTTCACATCATTTGTCATTCGGGGTTGTTATTTGCGTGTATGGGGTATTTCTTTTGGTTTGAACTTTGAATGGGCAGTTGATTTATAATCAATGCTGTTGGAACTGTATATATTTTGATGTTTGACTATGGAAATTGTGATTCTGATTTCTGAATTTGGTCCGTACTGTATGATAATCCCTTTTAATTTGGAGTTGTATTGTAAATTTGTGCCTTTGAACAAGTTTTGCGTGGTTTCTTTCTTCTTTTTTTATGTGACAATTTGTTTGGAGGACATTGATTTATGGGGTTTAGGTGTATCTTATGATTGTGCAGGAACAGAACAGCGGAGAACCTTTATGGTTATTCAGCTGCTGAAGCTCTTGGTCAGGATGCTATTGGGCTGCTAATTGATCCTCGGGATTATGCGCTGGCGAATGGTATTATTCAACGGGTTAGTATGGGGGAGAAATGGACAGGGAAGTTTCCAGTTAAGAACAAAATGGCTGAAAGGTTTACAGCTGTTGCTACTAATACTCCACTATACGATGATGATGGCGCTTTGGTTGGGATTATTTGTGTATCGAGTGATTCACGGCCTTTTCAAGAAATGGAAGTTGCATTGTCGGATTCAAGGAACTTGGAAACAGAGTCGAGCCATAGAAGGCCCAAGAATACTGTCATGACCAAACTTGGTCTTGATTCTCAACAGCCCTTGCAAACAGCGGTTGCGTCAAAAATATCGAATTTGGTCAGTTCATTAGTTTTTATCTGTTCTTGTGTATTTAAATATTCACCGTGGTGTATCTTGATAGTTAGAATCACCAAAACAGGCATCCAAGGTGAGTAACAAAGTCAAGTCCAAAATTCACATGGGAGAGAGCAACACGGATCGTGAAGTAGGGAGTGGGGATAGTCACTATTCTGACCATGGGTACTCAGATGCAGCTCTATCTGACCATCGGGAGGATGCAAATTCTAGTGGAGCTAGCACACCAAGAGGAGATTTGCATCCATCTCCTTTCGGTGTATTTTCTAATCTTGATGACAAGTCCCCAGTAAAACCATCCAGAGACTCTGGTGATGAGAGTGAAGGAAAGCCTGCAATTCACAAGATCATTACCTCAAAGGCAGAAGCATGGATTGGTAAGAAAGGGTTGTCATGGCCCTGGAAAGGGAATGAAAAGGAAGGTTCAGAAGCAAGGACAACCCGTTTTGGGTGGCCATGGTTGCAAAATGATCAAGAGAGTGAAACGTATCATCAGACAAGTCCCTCTTCTGGTGCAAAATCTGAAAGCCAGGTCAGTGAAAGTATTCGGCCTGCCACTAACGAGGCCTCTGGGTCTTGGTCTTCAATTAATGTTAACAGCACAAGCAGTGCTAGTAGTTGCGGAAGTACCAGCAGTACTGTAAATAAGGTGGATATGGACACTGATTGCTTGGACTATGAAATATTGTGGGAGGACTTGACAATTGGAGAGCAAATTGGGCAAGGTAACTGTCTTTAAATTCAAAAGCATGCTTCTAGAGCATTGACTCTAATCTACATTTGATCTTTCCTGAACTTGAAATTTTTTGCGTCCTCATTGAATGTCCAGTGACAAAACAGTGATCTTCCATTATACTTCTTTATCTTTAAGCTGGGACTATTTTTTGACTATGCTTCATTCTCATTTTCACCTTACCCTTTTTACTCTATATTCCTGCAGGTTCTTGTGGAACTGTATATCATGCCCTGTGGTACGGATCAGTATGTTCCTTTGCTCTTTCCCTTTTAAACATCTTAATTCTCAATGATGCATAATCACAAATGTATATGAATTCAGATTTTTGAGACAAGATATAGTACTGTCCCTGCTCTGTCCAAATCTAAGGCTTTCATTTATGTTAATTATGGGTAATTTGAACAGAAGCAAATTGAAATCCAAAGTGACTGTCTGAACTCTGTAAGCATGTATGTGCATGACATTGATAAGTGTTATAAATCTCTTAAATGTGATGTTTTGTGCAATTAGTGCATATGTGACTTTGCTTTCTTATTCTTACAAAAATAAGATGCTGCCTTGTGAGCTAGGATCTTTATGAAGCTTTAATTGTTTTTTTGCATTGAATGAATTGAGGTAAAGAATAACAAAAAAAAAATTGTGATGATGATATTTTTTGTCTTTGGTTGAGCAATATGCATTTTATTTCAGGATGTTGCTGTCAAGGTATTCTCCAAGCAAGAATATTCAGATGATATTATACTTGCATTTCGACAAGAGGTGGGATTTCCAGTTACCTCAAGAAAATCTTAGTTACAGTTTCTTGTTAGCTTAAGAGAATCTTATTTACAGTTTCTTGCCATTTAAATGCATTTCAATTGGGATGTTTTTAGAATCGTCAGGTCTCTTGCTACGCAAGCTCCGTTTTATCTAATTCTTTTTCTTATCTGCTACTAACTGGTCCATATATATGTACATGCTTTGTATTATCTCGCAATCAGTGTCATATTAACTTTTTAATGAAAGGTCGTTTCTTTAGAATGTCACATTGTCTACAATGAATATCGATGCTTATGTTGGTGTAGACAAGTAATACCATTTAGTTGAAGGCTTTGAAGTCAGTAAACATGTAAATTAAGATTGTAAGAATTGAAATGCTAGTAGACTGAACTATAATGGCCTTAGTTGGAGATAGACGTGCAACACTAGATTTTCTTAAGTTGATGCTTAAAGCTGTATTATGATTACTGGTATTGTCAAATCTTGAATGAAAATAGTGTAACAATGCTGGATCTTGCATGAAGAATTGAGTTATTTTTGGGATTCAGATTTGGAATCTATCATTTCTTGCATTGTTATATAATGAAGGATCCCCCTTCTCCCGCTATAATATAGCATTAATGGCATTATTCTTTTCATTCATGAAGGTATCTCTTATGAAGAGACTCCGGCATCCAAATGTTTTGCTCTTCATGGGTGCTGTGACTTCACCTCAGCGTCTCTGCATTGTTACAGAGTTCCTCCCACGGTAATTCTGAAGTCCTTTTCAACAACTATGAATGATGAGCTGTCAGTTTTATTAATTTTACTATTGCTTACTAAGAAATGACATTTATTTTTTGTAGGGTATCATATGACTGAAATTAACCTGTAAAAACTTGAAAAGATTACATGTACTTGTCAGTAACTGTTCTATTTTTCCGTTAATGCAGTGGAAGTTTGTTTCGCTTACTGCAGAGGAACACAACCAAACTAGATTGGAGACGGCGTGTTCACATGGCATTGGATATAGTGAGTATCGAATTTATTTACAGAAATATGCTCTATTTCCCTGGTAGGAAAATTACTGTTTGGTAAAGTGGTAAAACCCTTAGGCTTGTAACCACAGGGGTTACGAGAACATCTACTTTACGTAAAAAATTCTGAAGAGTAATGATGTCTCTGAATTTTTCCTTTCTAGAAACCCATTTTGGTTGTGATGATTTTGTTGTTTTCTTGTTGAGAATCTCTATGGTTTTTGCATTTGTTGGGGTTTATGAGGTGTTCTGATTGATATTTAGTAATGAAGACTTACTCATCCTTTATTTTATTGTTTGAATCTTCTACAGGCTCGAGGTATGAACTATCTTCATCATTGCAACCCGCCTATCATTCATCGTGATCTGAAGTCTTCAAATCTCTTAGTTGACAAGAATTGGACTGTAAAGGTCTGTCATTAATTATGAGTATTTTCTTTTATTTGATTGTTTGTTGTCTATTTGACTTCTTCAATTTGAGATATCTTGCATCTTTGTTTTTCCCCATTAAGGTGAAAAAGTAACCAGATTATATATAACCAGGTTGGAGATTTTGGTCTATCACGTCTAAAGCATGAAACTTATTTGACAACAAAGACCGGGAAGGGAACGGTACTGCAACTTTTGTTATTTCATCCCATCAAACTAGTCATTCTGTATTTGTTTTTTCATTAGGTTGCAAAAAAAAATTAGGGTCAGATTCTCACTCTACTTCCCATATTTTGCTGTTGTAGCCTCAATGGATGGCACCCGAAGTTCTCCGTAATGAACCCTCTGATGAGAAGTATGTTCTACCCTTTGGGCTGGGAAAACATTAAACTTTTCAAGTTCTGATTGAAGTGTCTTCTGCCCTAAGCTTGGAAATAATTTCTCTCTTTTCTTTTCTTTTCCCCCCCTATTTCGGTTCGTTTAGGTCTGATATTTACAGCTATGGAGTAATACTTTGGGAGCTTTCCACTGAAAAGATCCCTTGGGATAATCTCAACTCAATGCAGGTATAGTTTTCACTTGAAAATTTGTGAGGGTATTATTCTTAGGAAAGCAAATACCAAACTGTTGCATATGCAAATAGTATACAGTCTTTGATTGCTTAAACAACAGAAAACATTGCTGGCAGCACCTGTACTGAATGTATAATTCAGAACTTTTTCAATTTTGCAATTCTGCAAATAATAAATAATGCTAAAATGGCAATGCACATATGAACAATAGTCTGTTTAGTATACTTGCAGGTGATTGGAGCTGTAGGGTTTATGAACCAACGGCTAGAGATCCCAAAAGATGTGGATCCACAGTGGGCTTCTATAATTGAGAGTTGCTGGCACAGGTGCTTATTTTCTTCTACTTGATTCCAAAAGATGTGCTTCAAGTGTTAAGCAATTTACCCTTGTTGAAAGTGCTTCTATGGTTGGTTAGGGTGCTTATTAGACTTCCACTGCTTTAAAGTATTCGACATGCAAATTCTCAAGACTTTCTGGTTATAAAATATTGAGGGTTCCATGTTTTGATGCTAATTGATGAGCCTGAATCCTTTTAAATTTCTGCTTCCATATTTTGGCCGACAATGTTATGTTATGTTTTTCCTATATCATTATAAATATATTTTTTATTTTTCTAGACAACACATAATCATAAATGTAGACACTCATAAAATTTGAACTATTGTCCTGGGTAGAGCGAAATAGGATTCATGTTACTAAATGTTGGGTATGAAATGTTCGTTAAAAAGAGATTCAGATCGTTGGCTTTGTTTGACTCTGGCAGGCTGTGGAGATATTTCAATTATTGTTGGTAGATATCTGATGTTGATCTTGTGGATTTCATTTTGGTGGTAAATATATTAAAGAATAAATAGGTTTGGTCTTAGGTATTGATTAAGACGTACTGGAAAGTGAAATCATTTGTTTTTCTTGCCACACCTTTTTGCAGTTCTCAATTATTTATATTCCCACTTTTTAGAACTTCCTAGTGGCTGAATTCGTAACTTTGTCAAAACCAGTGATCCAAGGTGCCGTCCAACGTTCCAGGAATTGCTGGAAAAGCTTAGAGATCTTCAAAGACAATGTGCCATTCAAGTCCAGGCAGCCCGTTCTGCAACTGGAGACAACACACAGAAGGAACCGTAGTCCTAGACCAGATTCATGTGTTTGTTGTCTCATTTGCATGGCCCAAGAGCAATGACCTTACTTTTCAAAAGGCTCGTCTACCCAAGTGCTAGGATAGCCCTCGGGTTGCCACCAAAGGCTTTTGGCATTGGCATGGAAAAGCTCGCACCAGATAGACAAAGAAAAGGAAAAGAAAATGAAAGTCGTTGGCATCCATGTGAGCTGCCTAATCTTTAATGGTGTTTGTTGGGGTTGGTTGGTTGTGGACGTTTGTTTATTTACTAACATTATTAAAATCTTTTGACATCCGACAGTGGTGCTGTGTGATTGGAATTATGTTGGTTGGATTCATGTAAACCCATTAGTGATTTCTATGTTGAGAGATGTTTAGGACCACTTAGAAAAGTTGTACAGAACACAGTTTTCAATTGATCAAATAGGAGAATCAGATAGATAAATGTCTTTAGTCTGTTATTTTTTATTGTTTGTTTAAAAGAAACGGATGCGTTGCCCTAATTGTTGCGCTTCCATATCACCCACTTGGGGCAATTTTAAAAGTCAGAATGAAGCACTCAGCTCGCATGAATTAATCTAATGTTTCTCTATATCTCTTCTATGATGTAATAATCTAAGTTGGCTTATAATGTATACCCTTTGATACTCTTCTGGTAGAGGTTCAATTATATGGGATGAGAGCAGGTTTTGGCATCTCGTAGTTTGACTTATCTTGGAGGAGAGATGAAGATTGATCAGCTATCTCTCCCCCTCGAGGGGCAGCATGAGCATAATCTAGTAGATGATCCCAGAAATTCAGTTTAAGAAAAAAAGAAAGTACCATTTTCTGGTTCTAAGTTCTAACTGTACCTTGCATTTAGTAGAAATGTTATAAAAACAGGAGGAATTATGACGGAAATAATTATTACATTGAGTGATTTTTTTAAAAAAATAATATATTATATGAGTGATTTAAAAAGGTGTAAGAGTGTAAAGTTGATTTTAGAAATCGTTTGTCAGGAGGCTAAACACCGAAATGTGCAAGAGAACCAACTAGACATGATTTTAAATCAAATATCGAACCTTGCATATTAGAGGTTTTCATAATAAGATGCAGGTAAAAAAGGGAGGGTAGGTTAAATTTAAGACGGAAAATACACCTCCCTTTTCCCTTAAAATTTTTTTACCTCTCTCCCAAAGATTAAAATTGAGTAATTTTTAACCCCCACCCACCAAACAACCTTCTGACTAAATTACCATAAATCATAGAGCCCGAGTCACCATGTCACGAAGCAACCCATAAATCGCAAAATCAACCTATAAATCATTGTCCAGAATGATGTCATTTAAAAAAAAAAATTCTTAGAATTAACCTATCCAAGTCTTACTTGAATTTGTAAGTCAACCTCCTCACGGATCAATCTACTAAGTCACTCTATCAAGTCACAAGTTTAATCAGGTTAATATTCAAAACAATTCAAAGCAAAACCTAATTCAGGTCAAGCTTTGAGGAGACTAACCTCAAAGCCGAAATGGGTTAAGTAACTATGATTCAAATCCGAAATAAAGCTTTGCTTTGCCCGAATCGTCCCTAGACCACAAATACACAGCTTTACCAAGCCTCCAACGGTGAAACCGTATACTGAGATGGTTGGCTAGCTGATACCGCCAAACGACAGGTCTGGGAGTGCATTGCACTGTTACCACATGTGATGAGAAACAGTTTTCCATCGAAGCTCCCCCCGTTGGTGTGATCAATATTTGATATGCCGATAAAGCTCAAGAAACATCCACTAGGACGATAAAGGCTTTGTATGAGCTAAGCAGATCCAGGCCCACACGTTCACTATTTCACGACAAGAAGTCAAGAAACACAATAAATTCGGAACAGAAGGGATTTTGGGAAATGATTTCTGCGGCCAACTTCGATTTGGCCTATTAGTATGTGGTGGATTACTGATCACAGAGAAATAAAAAAAAATGGAGGCACGGAAATAAAATATAGTGGGGCATCGCTAATGGGGATGCTAGATGCAGCTTTTGGAAAAGCATAGCAAGCATGTTTACATAGATCATCAATTCCAAAAGAAATTCTTCATGTAGCTCGTTCTATGAAAAATTTTGAACCCCAACATCCCCAAAGAATTTCTAGTGAAGAAGATGGCGGATAGCAGCGACAGCATCGCCCTTGTGCTCGCGTAAGGTTCTCTCTGCTACCTTCTTGTCCAACTGGCATCAACATCAAAGTAAAATGCTATAAACCACTGGCAGATGCAAATAGAAATTCGTTAATGCAAATGGAAAGATACTAGGAAAGTAACCTCTAATTCATTTGCAATTATGTCAACATCAGCTGCGTTGATCTTCACAGCAGCCAATTCTTTCTCCCTGTAAAGCAGCACAAGTGTAATGTTTAGTTGATAAAGGGAAGACATTCAACAGGTATCAGCCAAAGAAGAATCAAAATATACCAAAAGATGAGGGACAAATTTCCATGAAAAAAATCATGCTGCAGTGCCTTTTGGTTTGCATACAGAATAGTGCATGATTAAAATTCAGATCAAGTCACAGAATTCTGTGATTCTACATCAAGATCTGAAATACCAGCTCAGATGGAGAAAAAAGATGCACGCACACACACACACACACACACACACATATATATATAAATTTATTTTCGTCAACAAATGTTCAATGTAATCCACAAACCAATATGTAACAGGATCGTCTCCAAAGTCATCAAACCATGATGAACTCATTGAAGTTTCACTCTGTTAAGATCACCTATCCTTTTTAATGGTATTCAGAGGGAAAAAAAAAAAAAGTCTTCTAAATTTTTGATAAGTACTGGTATTAAAGATTGTCATACCTAAGAATTCTCCATCCCCTATCCATTTGTTTAGTTTAAACTCTCGTTTAAACAACAAAACAAGGCATCGACTTATCGCATTCACCAAAGTAAAATTAAACCAAGGCTGAACATCATTAAGAAACCCGACACAGCTAAAATAAAACGTTTGTATTGTTCTGCAAAATTTCATAAATCATACCACATTTACTAGTAAAACATATCCATTTTTTTAACTAATTCCAGAACATTGTAATATTTAAAAAAAAAATCTAAATTATTTAGGCAAAAACCCCAAGCAGTGGAATTCGAGCTTCAGATTATTACCCTATTCTTAATCAAGAAAATAAATGTTCCACACACAAGCAAGGTCTTTTAATAATACCATTAATTAATAAGATATCTTTAAAAAAAATCTTGAAAATGATTGGTACCTCAATCTCATAGCGTTAGCATCAGCTTCAGCAGAAGCGGAAATAGAAGCCATAGCTTCTTGAACACGAGTAGAATCGAGTTGGCGATCTTCTACACGGTCGGTGAGTTTATCAAGTGCTTTGCTTTGTTGCTGTAAATCTTTCGAATCTACTACTCTGTCTATTCCTTCTCCGTCTCCACCTTCCATTTTTTCAATTTCAGTTTCAGTTTTGGAGTTGCAGGCTTCAGTAGAATAAATTTTGAAGCTTCTGCTGCTTCTTTTGGTTTCGGCTACTAAAACCCTAAATTGCTTCACCCCTCCCCCTGGGCTATCTGTTTTTCTATTCTCGAATCGGGAATAAAGTGTGAAAGGACTGGAGTAACCTTCATTTGACCCGACCCGGTAGATTCGGTGGGGACTGGTCTGGTGCAAGTCTACATATATACTTCCACATGGGCTTTGACATATAAAATATGTCTCAAGCCCACTAGAAAGGGATCCCGACTCAATCCTACTAATTCAGCCCAATGGGAATGGAGGCGCTGATCACTATTGATTATCTAATGCATTGTCGGCCCTGCAAATCCGTATTAAGTGCCTTTTAGAGAACCGAGGACGTGCAAATAACGCTCACCTTGTCTCCATCCAATACCAAAAAACAAAAAATAAGGTGATTATTTTCAATTTAATTTGATTTTTATCAAAAAAATATATAATAATTAAATTGATTTTTTCAAAAAAAAAACCAAAATTGAACTGAATCCGGTTCAAACCAACCAATTCGGTTATTTTAGAGCAAAAATCGGTTCAAACCGGTTTGGTTCGGTTTGGCTCGTGTTTTTTTCGATTTCGGCTCGATTCGGTTTTTTCGGTTTCAGACTTATAAAATCAAACCGGTTGATTTTTTAAATTCTAATCGGTTTAATTGGTTTTTTTTTCAATATTTGGTTTTTTAAGTTATTTTTTTTAATTTTTTTAATTTAATCAATTTTTCAGTTTTTTTTTAACCTCTCACAAAATCTGGAGTAAAATATGAAGGGGCACTCGTCCTCGAAGACACAACGTCCTCGGATAACAGTAGGGATCCCAATACCCTACTTATCCCTGTATGGTCTCTACCAAGAATTAAAATCCCCGGTGAATGCTATGTTTTATCGCTCTTGTTGCTGTCCCTTAAAGTAATTTGCCTGTCATGACAAAAGGCGCGTGCTTATCAAAACTAGTTGCAGGTTTTCACGCATGACCAAATGATATAAAATTATCTTGAATTTTGGATTAAACTAGACTTGACTCCTGAATTTTATTTTATTTTATTTGAGAATCATGAGTTCTTTTTTTGGTTAAGATAAGCTCTTTTTTTGGACTAGATTTCAATAATAAAAATAATATATTGTTTTAAATAGTTTTATTCTTACGGGGGAATGTTTCATTATGGTGGTTTTTTAGCCTTTGCATTGCTTTTAAAAAAGACATAACCTTGGAAAGTTTTTGGAGTTTAGGTTGAGCTTTGGTTTTTACACTGATTCTTGGGTTATTTTAGGTCACATTTATGGTTATTCATTCTCCATTGTGTTTATATGTATTTTTAAATAAAAAATTATTGAAAACTAATTTTGGAGTCCAAATATCATCTTTTTTGTTTTTTCACTCACTACTACGAATCTACGATGACTAGATTCTAGACAGACAAACAATACTTACTCTGCCATAATTAAGCCTTGACATAGCAGGTTCAGATAGCAACAACATTCTCTTTTTACTTTTTTAATGGCCACGTTTTAAGTAGTTTTTTTTTCTTTTATCTTATTTTGTCAATTTTTTTACCTTTTAATTTCACCCTTTAACTGTTTTTTTTTCTTTTAATTAATAATTTTAAAAAATAAAATTATTAAATTTAATAAAGTTCATAATATAGTCTTATGCGATGGCCTATGCGCCATTTAAGTTGCGTTTGAGAACCAGTACAACTGAGAAAATCTTGCTTTCTTTGTAGCGTTGGGAGTGATGCGTCGTCCTCTTTTTAGCGGCATGATGCGTGTTTACGGAGAACGTTCTATTGAACTTTTTTCTTTCCTCACTCTTTTCTCTCCTGTTCCCTAGAAAACACATGCGTGAACTTCCAAAAAACACAATTATGTCATCTGATTTTTAATCTTATCGATTTTGGTTCCTTTTCTTTTAATTACTGATTATTTGGCTTTTAAACCTTTTTTAAGTTTGGATTTTTTTCAATTTCATCACTGGCCATTTTATTCAATTTGATTTTTTTTATCCGGTTTGATCCCTCTACTTTTAATTACTCTATTTATGTGTCTTATACTTTTCTTGAATTTTTTTCTTGCAATCTCATCCCTCTTCTTCTTTTAAGCATAGAGTCAGACAACCTAAACGCTATATGTGCGCTGGGGTGTGCTGAGCACACAGGCAGCAGCCCAAGCGCCACATATGTGCTGGGGTTTGCCCAGCACACAGGCATGACAGCCAAGCATCAGGTATTCGTAGCCCAGTGGGCGCGCCTCCAACCTGGCGCTTGGATCCTGCAAGATGTAGCCTCACCACATGCCCCCACCAAACAGTGCAGTCTACAGTGAAAAAACACTCACAGTCTACAGTATATACGCTACAGTACAAAATAGTACAATTTATAATGAATTCACTTACAATGTACAGTAGCCAGCACTACAATAAAACAATGATTAATTTTAGTTATAATTAATATATAGATTATATGTTTAAATAATTTAATTTGAATTATCTCGAATTATCTGAATATCATTTTGTTAACGTAGAAATAAATTTAAACCGTAGCTAGGGACATGTATAGATATCTAGTAGTTACTAAGAAGAGACAAGCCGGGAAAAGATAATAATCCGGGACGAGGGTACAAGTAGGGGAGGGGCTACCTGTAGACCCAGCCCAGCTGTGTGCATGCTGTTATTAAAGTTTGGAAAACTGTGGCCGAAATGTTTGCTGAGCCTAAACGAGCAAGAAATTGACGCTTGCCAGCCTATTTGCCGCTACTATCTGAACATTTTAAGCAAAAAGTCATCTGTGCCATAAATACTGAGAAGATTACTTACGTGCATATGTTTTTTCCTCTTGGGAAAATATTTTTTGATATATTTTATTTGACTGTCATATAATATATATTTTTAGACTAGTTTTTCCTCTCTTTTTTCCTCAAGGAATTTAGATGCTAATCAAGTAAATCTCGGAGAAGCGCCCAACCAGCTTGACTCAACTGCTAACTAAAATGAAATCTACTGATCTGATTGGTGGCCGACAAATATGATGAATACTCCTAAAATAAATATTCAAAATCTCATGGTTAGATAAATTATAAATTTTTAAATTTTTTATATGATGAGCAACAAATAGATTGTGGAATGTGGATGGATATAAAAAACCTCATTGAAGCCATGGCTATTGATTGTCATCCGGGCACAAGATTTTATCTCCTTAATTTTTTATTTGAAAATATGTGAAAATAATCATAAAAGGATAAAAAAATATTAATTTAATAATCTCTCAAATTTAAAATATTTTTAAAAACCATTCAAGAACAAAAGCAAAAGCAGAGAACTACCCATCACAACTCAACTGACCAACGAGTAATATTAAGTGTTTATTCCTAGATCAGTTTGTGCAGAGCCAGATTAAAAAGTAGATGTCTGGGCACGGTCATGTCAAAGAGACAGGCCATCGAAGCTCGGACCTAAGAGAATGCATCCTTATGATCAGATCTTGGCATTGATGAAACCTAAAGGAGAAGGTAGAAAGGACGTGTTAATTTGCCCTAAAAGTTCCAAAGAAAACGTTGCTGAAACCATGCATATAATCGAATACACAACTCATCGATGGTCTTTAATTTCACATGTAAATTAATCAGCGCGGGTCCGGCTTTTGAAGATATATGATCGTACGTGATCAGAGTAATCTGGGGATTAATTGTAATTAATGTATGAATCCAAACCCTTGCATTAATTACCGTGTTAACCAGGAGGAAGTTGACACCTCTCTCTAACTCTCACCGTCGCTGCTATTTCAACACACATTGTGCATTTGCTTTCCCTCTACATATTAATTAGGACAGCATCTTAATGAGCCCACGTACCATACTAAAAGAGAGTTGATTTTTTGCACCATTTCATTCAAAACAACTTTGCCAGTCCACAATGCATATATAGGAAGAAAGAAAGAAATGAATTTGACTTGATCAAACTTCATCATTAATGCTTTAGTAGTAGGATTTTAGGACCATCGCTATAAATAAGCTCACCCTACTGGTGATCTTCTCACAGCTATCCTCTTCCTATAGATAAAGAGAGATGGGGAAATTTTCAAGCAAGTATGTTGGCGTTTTAGCTGTGATATTTGTTTTAGTGCTAGGTTTAGCAGAATGTAGAAAAATAGAGAAAGATGGCTTTGGAGATGGTGCTGGGGGAGGTGGAGGCTTTGGTGGTGGTGCTGGTCTAGGTGGTGGTGGAGGAGGTGTTGGAGGAGGAGGCGGTGCTGGTGGTGGCTTCGGAGGAGGCAAGGGTGGTGGTGTAGGAATTGGAGGAGGCAAAGGTGGAGGGGTTGGGGGTGGTGTAGGTGGGGGTGCTGGTGGCGGCATTGGAGGTGGAGCCGGGGGAGGAGGTGGTGCCGGTGGGGGTGCTGGTGGAGGTATTGGAGGTGGAGCTGGGGCAGGTGGTGGAGTTGGAGGTGGTGCCGGTGGGGGTGCTGGTGGAGGTATTGGAGGAGGCAAAGGTGGAGGGGTTGGAGGTGGTGTAGGTGGGGGTTCTGGTGGAGGTATTGGAGGAGGCAAAGGTGGAGGGTTTGGAGGTGGTGTAGGTGGGGGTTCTGGTGGAGGTATTGGAGGAGGCAAAGGTGGAGGGTTTGGAGGTGGTGTAGGTGGGGGTTCTGGTGGTGGCATTGGAGGTGGAGCCGGGGGAGGTGGTGGAGTTGGAGGTGGTGCTGGTGGGGGCGCTGGTGGTGGTGGAGGTATTGGAGGAGGCAAAGGTG
>Ga0307515_10011835_pt1 | contig 16503 bp, 4 predicted proteins | sample 17_EM_MG_FD_194513 | JGI IMG/M metagenome (GOLD analysis project Ga0307515, IMG submission 194513) | Populus trichocarpa ectomycorrhiza microbial communities from riparian zone in the Pacific Northwest, United States - 17_EM | ecosystem: Host-associated > Plants > Roots > Unclassified | place... | reverse complement strand
TCACGTGATGGCAAGTTGCCATCACGTGTCGCCGCGGCACTAGCGTGGCGAGGAGCCTTAAGCTCCTCGCCCTTCCTCATTCCAATTAAGAAGAAGCTTTATTAACTAACATTACTGTAACCCTACTCGAGTAGTCGTTATTAGTGAGTCACCCTGTGTGACCAATAATACCTAAAGCATTTTCTTCTTTATAAGCGTAATGTTGTGCCCGCACTATTGCTGCTATATTATCGCTTAGTAAAATTATACCGTCTTTATATTCTTATTATGCGAAAAAGGGGTTAGTTTATATTACGTTAGCGAGTTCTTTATTTTAGCAACCATCCTCTTATTTAAAGTGCACTAAAGTAAATATTCGTTCCTCTTATAACGTTTATTCTACTTCTAACACTAAGTATACGCGTCCTATAACTCTTAATAGTCATTAAGTTCCCTAAGTAATTTATTATAGGGTTTTATATTTAATCCGTCGCTATAAAGCTTAATAGTAACTTAGTGCAGGCCCTTACTAAGTTTAAGCATTCTTAAAATGCAGAATAGAAGGCCCTAGATACTTATATCGCGGCATCTACTTAGCTGCTTCGTCTTAAAAAAGTATATAAAAAGGTTCGTTTTAAAGAGCGGAAACTTATAGAATAAGGTCTGCAAGAACTTAGTAATAAAAGAACTAACTCTCTTCCTATAAAGGGAATAACTTTAAGTAGTTTAGTAGTCGCTCTTCCTAGGTCCCCCTTAGGTAACTTATTTTTTAGCAATCCTTCCTTATTAATATTGCCTAACTTATTCTCTTCTAATACTCCTATACCTTTCCTATAGCGTTCTTTAGATTTTTTAGTAGTTTCTAGGTAGTCTTAGTATAGCCTATTTACTTTACTTTATACTATATTTTATCGTCTATATCCTTATAACTAACGATCTTTAAAACTTATTATTTGTCCTCTTCTTATCCTCTATACGTATTTTCTTCGTAAATTAGTAACTTAATATTCCTATATACTAGTTCTAGCATTGCGATATACTATATAGGGTAGATTTTTATCTTAGCTAGTAGGTTTAACTTAAATATAACTAGTGAAATTCTCTATATAATTTTAAAAGGTCCTAGTCTAATATAGTCCAACTTCTTACTTAGTTATTAACTCTTAAAATTTTTATATATTAGCTATACTTTATCTCCCTCCTTAAAATCTAGTCCCTTAGATCTCTTAGTATTATAGTACCGTTTCATTCTCTACTATACTATCTTAGCTATTTCCATAAGGTCTGTATAAAGATTTATTAAAGTCTTTATTCTTTACTTAGCTATACTACTTGTTTTCTTTACTTAACGTAGTAATAATAATTTTTTTAGCTTGTATCTATAATTCGCCTTAAATAGTAAAGTGCCCATTTCTTCTTGTAGTATTATATTATATATAAACTGTATAACTAGTAATAGTAATACCCAATTATTTTATACGTAATTAATATAATATCTTAGGTACTGCTCTAGTATTTAATTTAATCTTTCCGTTTAACCGTCTATCTGCGGATAATATATGGTAAAAGTTACTGCTCTAACTCTTTATTCCGCTAAGAATACCTCCTAAAATACTGCTATAAATCTCAAATCTTTATCTAATATAATTTTACTTAATGCTTTATATCTTACGAATACTTCTTTAATATAGATTCTAGCAACATCTTCTACTAATATTTCTTCCATGCATGCTATAAAGTATCCCCACTTTATAAGCTTATCTACTATTACTAAGATTACGTCGTAATCTTATCCAGTAATAGGGTCTTTTAATTTTAGCAACTTAATAATAAAGTCCTATAATATAACCTCCTATAGTCTCTTTAGTATTTTAATAGGTTATAGCCCTCCGTATAGCTTATGCCTTATTAGTTTATTCCTTTAGTAATTTAGATACTCTTTAGTGACCTTCCTAGCTATCCTTTAGATTCTGTTAATAATATATTCTTCTTAAAGTCTTAACACTAAGCCTGTAGCTCCATTGTGTCCTTAAGTTACTCCCTTATAAAAATCCTCTATAAAGTGTTCTGCTATACTTCTTAGGATATACTTTACTTCTCAATTTTTGTATATATCCGTCTATAAATCTTCTAGTTATACTTTTAGAATTCTTTATACCTAAAAGCTCTCTAGTATCTCGTAGACTCTTTCTAACTTATCTTCTTAAGTTGCTGCGATCTTTGGATAATTATATCTAATTAATCCGTCTGTGTCTTTTTGTAGTAAAGCCCCTAATAGCTTTTTGTTATTTTATAGTTTAGCTTTTCTGCTTAAAGCATCTACTTATACGTTATCTATACCCTTAGTATACTAAATCTTAAAATAGTATTCTATAAGTATTTCCGCCCATCTAACTTATTTTTAGTTAAGTTTCTTTATTATTAGGAATCCTGTTAAGTTCTTATAATCTATTTTAACTATAAATAGTTTCTTTATACCTTATAAGAATACTCTCTATTTCTTTAGTACTATAACTATACCTAATAACTCCTTATTATAGATGTTATAGTTTAACTCTAGTGGTGTTATCTTTTAATTATAGTATGCTACTAGGTGCTATCTATCTTTATATTTCTATAGGAAGTACGCTCCTAGTGTAAAGTCTAATATATCTATTTCCACAACCGTCTCTAACTTTAGTTAATAGATCTTAAGGATTAGTTCCTAGGTAAATAACTCCTTAAGTTTTATAAATAACTTTTTTTACTTTTCTCCCTATACCCATAGTTCCTCTTTCTTTATTAATCTCGTAAATAGCTTAGTATTTACTGACTATTATACTATAAACCTTCTGCAGTAATTGCAAAACCCTAAAAATAATCTTAACTATATAACGTTCTCTAGTTCCTGCCAATTTACTATAGCCTTAATCTTCTTTAGGTCTATACTAAGTTGGCTTAATTTAATAATAAATCTAATGAAATCGGTCTTCCTTATAAAGAACTTGTATTTCTTAATTGTTACTAGTATCTGTTTTTCTTATAGTCTCTTTAAGACCTATTTAACGTGTTCCCCGTATTCTTCCTTAGTTATTAAGTAGATAATAATATTATTAAAATATACCATAATAAATTCATCTAAGTGTTCTCCTAATATATTGTTAATTCGCTTTTAGAACGTTACTAGTATATTTATAAGCCCAAATTGTATAACTAATAGTTTATATAGTCCTTCTTTTAACCTAAAGGCTGCTTTTTATTCATTGCCCTTCTTAATTCTAATTTAATGGTACGCCTATCTTAAATCTATCTTTGTAAAGATTTATATATTACCTATCCTATCTTAGATTTTGCTAATTAAGGGTAAAGGATACCTATCCTTTCTTATAATGCTATTTAACTATCTATAATTAATATATAACCTAAGTTTTCTATTCTTCTTTAGTATAAACAGTACTAGATAACCCGCTAATAACTATAATAGTCTAATATATCCCTTTTATAAGTTTTCTTAGATAAACTCTTTTAGTGCTCTACCTTCTTCTTTAGTAAGCTTATAGATTAAAAAGAACCTTAGACTTATTCCTAGTTCCAATTCTATCTTATAGTCCTATACTATATACTTTAACAGCTTTTCACTTTTTAGTGACTATAGTTTTTTGCTATACTTATAGTATCTCTTTAGTATATAACTTAGTCCTTTCTCTATTTCTTTATAGGTCGCCTTTACTTAGTACTATACTAACTTAGCTTATTATTGCATCTTGCGGCATTAAGTATTTCTAATATTAACCTAGCCTGTAATCCAATTAATTTTTAGATTATATTTCTATAATTAAGGCATTCCTAACACTGCCTTATTATTCCCTAATAGTAATATATTAAAAGACATCTTAACTTATTTTCCTTTAATGGTTAACTAAATAGGTCCTATTTTAAAATTAATAATGCCTCCTCTATAGGCTATTAGATCTTCTAAAATTATTACTAATAGATATAGGTACTCCTTCTATCTATATAGTAGCCCCATCCTTTCTACTATTACTAGCAATATATAGTTTCTTATTACTCCACTATCTACTAATGCTTTAAACTGCTAATCTTACTAATTAACTTGTAAATTTAGGTGTTGTTCTTAAATTCCTTTAAGGGTTTAAGGCTCTACTACTAGTTCCCTCTGGTCCCATGGGCCTCTACTTTTCCCAATTATTAGCTGCTTAATCCTACTTATACTTAGTCTGCTTTTAGCTAATACTTAGTTCGCTTTTTATCTTTAATATACTATAGATAGGTGTTCTCTAGGCATTCCTACTACTATTATCTATCTAGGCATTCTTCCGTAAGGAATCTTCCTAGTTAAAGTATTAAGTCCCCTTATTCTTAAACTTCTATAAGGTACTAACTATATATATACTTAGCATTTTAATATTTCGCCTCGTCCGGTGCCTAATATATTCTTACTAAGTATTTTTAATATTTATCTTTAGGTGCTCTATATATATTATACATATTATCTATATATATAATCCACGCTAGGGTATAATACACTTAGTGTCTTAGGTTAACTCTTAGCTTATCTTTATCCTTAAGTTTAAACCTCTTCTATATTAATCTAAGCGTTATAACTTTATTTGCAGGTACTAAGATTTATCTCTTACTTCTCCAGTCCTCTAATTACTCCTTTAGATCTTTTAATGTTATAATTAAGGCTCCTTTAATATAAGTTATAGCCTTCTCTATAATCGGGTAGTCTTAAACAACTTTCTTATCCAGCTATATATAGAAATCTTCCCACTTATTGTTATATTATTGTCTATACCACTTTTAGTATAGTTCCTTAAGTATATACGGTCTATCCGTAAAGAAGTATCTTCTTATTACTACGTCGTGACAGCCCTTTATATATTGTTCCTTAAACCTAGTTAGAATCTCTAAATCCTCTTCTTATTCTAGTTTGGTAAGCCACTTAGCTCTTAATATACCTGCTCTAGGCCTATTAGTAATTCTTTGTATAGGTACTCTATCCCTTATACGGCCTAATATGCTAGATCTCTTATCTAGTTTCTATTCTTGCTATAAGGTAATCCTTACCCTAAATTCCTCTATAGTTTCTTTCTTTTTGCGTCTTATAAGTAAATCCTTAAAGTTTTCTTGCTTCTTAATTATAGTATTAAACTTTTAATCTTTAAGCTAAACTCCTTATTTACTTGGTAAGTCTTCTAGGTCTATATACTTATCTCCTAATCTAACTGCTATTTATATTGCAGATTCTCTAATCTATAAAGAAGCCTCGCGCCTCTTACTTATAGGTGTCCTTATTTATACTCCAAATTCTTAATCTTTTAAATTCTTTAATCCTAAGCTCGCTTCTAACTTAAGCTTAGCTCCCGCCTTAGTCTAACTAGGCGTCTATAGTGTTCTTATCTCGTCTTAAAAGTCTTAAATCTTACTTATCTTATCTTAAGAGTCTTATACGGTTAGGAATTCTTATCCTAAGCTTATTTGTATATTGCTAAACTAAGCTACTACTTTACTCTATTAGTTTTCGTCTATTATAGGTTCTTAAGCTGTCCTTATCCTATCTTTGGAATCTTAAATCTCTCTTATTTTATCTTAAGAATCTTAAGCCTTTAGCCTTTTACCTTTATTAAGTAGTGAGCTAGCACTAGCAGTTATCTACTTGCTTAATCCCTTTTAGATATTACTCCTTCCGTTTTATAAAGCGATGGATACTATATCTAATAGTATTATAATACCCGTTACTAAACCTTACTCTATAGCAGTCTTAGTCTCTACTTTTATTATATTATTAAGGTTTAGATTTCCCTAGTTGGTTCCTTTATTTTCCTTATTACTGTTAATTAATAAGTACTCTGACTCTATTATTATTATTACTAATCTTTATCTAACTCTTTAGTTCCTCTAAGTTCTCTTAACTCTAGCTTTTATAGCCAATAGCTTGCGCCATACTTAGCGTCTTTATAAATTTAGTATATGTTGTTATAACAAAACGCAAAACTTTGGATTAAACATTTTTTTGTTCCTTATAGTATACTATCGTCCCTCTATATATATATATCTCCTACTAGTCTAGTTCCCTTTATTATATAATAATTCTAACTACCCTTATAATCCCTCGCGAAGTAACCTTATTTCCTATAATTTATGTAAGCTCTATCTCTAAACTACTAACTTTACTATAGAGTCCGCCTAAACGTCTTCTACTATTAAGATCCCTAATTTAGCCTATACTCCTTAATTCTGTAATTACTTAATCCTTAACCTTTAGGTTTCTATAGTTTCTTACTCCATTTCTTATAGGTTTCTTTAGTACTACTTAGGTCTATTAGCTCTGCGCCATACTATATTTTTTAATTTAGCTTTAGTTATTACATATTCTACGCCTTATATAATTATAGAACTCTATCCTAACCTCTCTTAGTCTGTTCCCTTTGGTAGATCTTATTATTAATCTTTATTACTTAATCTATTAATTCCCTTAGGGTATCCGCATCTTCTATTAAAATAATTACGTCCTAGACTTTAGCCTTAAGTCCCTATTTATACTGTGCTATAAGCGCCTTATTATTCCACTTAACTTATATAGCTAGCGTTTAGAACTGCGTTATATACTTAATTACTAAGGTTTATTACATAATATCCTAAAGTTTTCTTTCCGCTATAGTTGTTGCCTCTAGGTCTCTGAACATTTGTATAAGTCGTTCTATAAATCCGCTCTAGCTTAAAAATATAAACCGTACCTCTTAGTTTATTATCGTTATTCCGTTTACTTATATCTCTATAAGGTAAGGCTTAAACTACTTAAGTGCCCTTCCTAATAAGAATAATCCTGCATACACTACTTAATCTATAGGTGTTAGCAGTTTTACTCCCTCCTATAAAACCTTAAAATACATTTACGTAAGAAATCCTTTAAACTTTAATCTTTCTCCTAAGAATCTTTTAATTGATAGTAGCTTAATGGCCGTCGAAAAACGGACTCTGCACCTGTACGTGGTGACGGCTACGAACCTAAGTTTCAGACTCAGAGCCAACGCAGAGACGTCGCACAGCGTGCGATACGACCTAGTGGTGGTAGTTATAAGTATTATGGGCGGTAGTGAAAAGTTTTTACATGGGATGGTGAGATCTCAAAAACCACCACTAAGTGCCCCTTACAATAACAGCAACACTATTCTCCTATTAAGGCACCTGTACGATCCAACATGGATACATAGCACTCAATAGCATCCCCCGACCCCCAATAGAAAGCATCAACAACCTCTTATATCAATAAACGAGCGAATACGAACGAGTAATAAGCAATAAGTAAATATACGGCCCCTCCCAACCCCTAGGGCGATCGCCCGCGGAGCATGCGGTCACTTACCATTAACTATCAAATACCAAAAGTACCTGGCAGCCTAAACGACACCGTACGGTTTTCCTATCTCCTCTTAAGGAGTGGTGACCCTTGGCAAGGGCCTAGTAACTGGGGCCTAGGCACAAAAGATACCCAGGCATACACGTCCCGCTGCCTCATAGTATAGTATAGTGGTAGTTTATAGATAAATCCCCCTTACGCCTTCAATAGGCCCTAGGGGGGGGGAGGCATAGCGTATATAGCAATAGTTAAACAAGAGATAGCACACAGGGGATGGCCAAGATATGGGAAATAATAGTATAGCAATTAATTAATCACAAGGACTGTATATCTTAGTAAAGGAAGTAGTGGTTCCCAAGGAGTTCAAACATCTAAGGAGGACAGGACGTAGCCGTAGGCCCGTAGGGCCGCCGCTATGGACGGACATAGCAAGCCGGGGTTTTTCATTCTACTAAGGTGGCTTATAGGGTTTTTCCTCCCCTAACATATCAGGGGTTTTCTTCCTGTAAATTTATAAGTTTCCCCTGTGTACGGAGTAGTCTGCGTGGGCCGCATAGGATCCATATCAGACGTTAAGCAATGAATTATTATTATAGTAGCTTAATCTTTACTACTCCTATCCCATTAATCCTTTATTTAAGCGTTACACTATTCTCTATTAACTAGTTAACTATCTCTTATAGTTGCCTAACCGTTATAGGTTATTGTAAGTTAGTATCTACTATACTAGTGTCACCTAACCTTAAAGTAGTTGCCGCCATTAATAGCGTTATAGTGGCTACTTTTAGTGGCATGTTATTTAACTTATTAAAACCATAACTAGGTAGTAATTATATAATGGAACCTTATAGTAAGAACTACAATAGGCTTATTAATAGGCTAGGTGTGTAGGTATTATAAGTGTTCGTACTAATTTAATAGCACGAGTGAGTCGTATCCAGGGGCATGAAATACGTATAGTATTATATACTCGTTTAGATGGTGGTGACTGTCGATTATATAAAGTAGACTACGTAGTCTATATACTGATGCGCCTCCCCCCTAATTAGTTAGTGCTTTAGAAGTGCACCAGACGCGTAAGCGGGTGGTTAGTACACCGAACGCGTAAGCACGCGGTTAGTACGACAGGTGCTGTAATTATACACTAGCGGTACTTGGAAAATGAAACCACTTATATATAGCCTCCGTAATTGTCTTAATAGAGCCATAAAACATATAAGAAAATACATAGGAAATCCCTCCTAAGGTGCCTTCTGGGTTGCCTTCTAAATGGTGCTCCAAGCTAGCCGTAAGTCCTGCTTACGGTCTGTAAAATAAACTATACGGCCTTTTAACGGGCCGTAAATGCACCGTACGGCCTTCTGACGGGCCGTAACTGAACTATAAATACTCCGTTAGTCTCGCTCTACCTATTCTATAACCTTTAGGTTAAGCTTATTCGTATTAATTAGGGTTTTAAGAGCTTAACACGGCTTTACCTTAATTATAGCGTCTACTAGGTTGTCTCCGCTGCTAATCTATTTAACCTCCGTAATCTTATGTCGTTTATAGGCCTAATATAAGCATATTAGGTCGACCATAAGCCTCTTCTCTTGTATCGTACTTAGTTTAACTGGGCAGTTATAAAGGGACTTTAAATTAGTATATAAAACTAGGGGTAACTACTCTAGTTATAAAATCTTCTGGACCGTTAATTTAATTGCGGCTGCTATATTAAATCTATAAGCTAGTGCATATAGTTTAAAAGCTAGTACACTATAGGTTACTTATTTATACTTAATTAAAGACTAATATAGTATATTTGCGTTTTAATTATAGTCCGTAAGTACAATTATAAAGCCGATTTATAATAATAGGTCTTTGTTATTAGTAAAAGATGCGTCCGTAAATACCAGTAGGCTAAGGGAATTTAGGTCTAGTGGTATAAAAGTAAGTCCCCTTACTACATTATTAATTTGCCACTAGATGCGCTTATTAAGCTACTTAATATTTTCTTTTTACGGGTCTACTGCCTAGGCCGTAAAGGATAGATCGTAGGCAGATTTAGGTTAACAGACTATAGCAATATAGGCGCCTCTTATACGCTATACAGCGTATTAGTCCTTTATATTTACGGTCTTATAGGTCTCTTTACGGGAACTAGTAAGGTCCGTAGGTTTTACTATAACAGGCTTTAGGTTTTAAGCTTAGCGTTCCTAAGTTAGCTTAATTAGGTTGCCCTTTTATATAATTAAGCCTCTATTAAACTTAATTAGAGTTTACTTAGTTAACTACTCTTATAGCTTTACCAAGAACTTTACCTTTTGTAGTTTAGTTTCTTTAGTATCCGTAAAGGTTTAGTCTGCTAAGAAAAGGGTATTATCTATTTAGAGTCTAACAATACTAAGGCCGTTTAATAGGCTGTATAGGAGGCAGGGGTTATAGGTTAACTATTCCATTTTAAATTTACTAACGTAGTGCTAGTAATATATCTTAAACTAATAGTTTCCGGCTTCTGGTACTCTGTAAAGAGGTTTTATAACCTATAAAATTATTCCTAGTTATAGGTTAAGCTCGCGGGGTAGTCGTATAAAGATATCCCTACTTAGGTAGGTATTAGACTGCATATAGGCTTGCGAGATATCCCATAAGTAGAGGGCTATAGGCTTAGTTTGCTGTAGTCCAGGCATAAGTGCAAGTATAATCCGTTAGCTAACTCGTTAAATTATAGGTAATTGCGTAAGGACTAGGTCCTTTCTCTTATCGTTATAAGCTTATATAATAAGCCTTAATTTCTTAAAGGCTTTATTAGTACTAGGGTGCTTAATTTCGTTAATAAAGTGTAAGTTAAATATACAGACGCCTTGCGGAACATCTCTCTCTGTTATAACCGTAAAAACGCCCTTTTTAAGTAGTCTGTTAATCTCTTTACATCGTAAGTCCATAAAAGGGGATTCCTATACTAGAACTAATATATCCGCAGGCGGAGATTGTCTTACGGATATGCCTATAGAGGTTAGGTAATTCTTTATTATAGGGTTCTTAGTTACGGGGTGCTTTTAAGGGCGTCCTTAACCACGCTTTACGGTAGGTTTAGTAGGTTTAGTAGGTTTCTAGGGGACTTCTAGGGTAGGCAAGGGTGCTTCCAGTTCGTTTGATTTGGTAGTCGCTTTTAGTTTATCTAGTTCAGCGGTTGCTTCTAGTTTGTCCGGCTCAACGTTATAGGTGTTTTTAGGCCAAAGGTAGGGTTTTACGGACGTGCTTCTAAAGCTAGTTAGCCCGCTAGAAAGCTATACGCAGCACATCTCGTTTTCTACAGCCAGTAGACAATAGGGTCCATTCTAGCTGCCGCTTTCACGCTATATAAGGACTTTAGAGTTAAGCGGGAGGTTATATACTAAGGTTGTATTAGGTCCGTTACGGTAGTATAGGGCGTTATTAATAGTTTATTTGGCCCGTAGCTTAACTATCTTAGCTATTACCTTCCGTATTATAGCTGCTTATTCCGTAATTAACGGGGTAGAAGGGCCTAGGTTACTCATCCTTAGGTAGGCTCTATAAACTAAGAGGGTAAGTACTAGTCCGTTAGGGCTAGTAGTATTATTAACGGCTTTTACAGCTATTTATAAAGCCAGTTCCTTTTAAATATCTTTACACTCGTCTATAATAATCTAGTAAGCTCTTTATAAAGCTAGGTAAGCTCGCTTAATAAGCCTAATAGACTAATACGCCTTAACTGGAACGGCTTTTATTAAAATAGCTATAGCTATAGCATACTATTGGAATTCCTTACTAATAAAGTTCCTACTAGCGTTGTAGGTAATATACTTAGGAGGTCCAAGGTATATATTAATCCAATAGGTCCGTAAAATGTCTTAAGTATATTTTGCGGATATATTTTACAACTAACAGGCGGCTTAATAGCGGGTTGCCTCGTCAATTATATATAATACTAGACTGCCATTAATGTACATAATATCCACGTATACTAAGTGGTTAAAGTTAAGGTCCTTATAAAGGGTAAACTTAAATCAGCCTAGGGAACGTCCGTATTTCTAGTAAAAAGAGCAGTATTTAGTTAGGTGGTTAATTGCCTTCCTATTAACGTTATCGTGTCTAGAGCGTTTAAGGACTCTATATAGCTTTTCGGCTAACAGGTAGCCGAAGCAGCGGTATAGGCGGTAGATCTTAGTACTGGTAAGGTAGTACGGGTTATAGTTAAAAGATTCCTAAATATAGGTCTATAAAGTCTCTCCCTATATAAGGAACGGGTGTCCAAATCGTTATATAATTAGTAGGGTAATATGCTTGCTTCCTAGGGCAGTTACAGGGCCAATTACGGTGTCCGTAATATTGTTATAGTAAACCTATAGCTTATCTATATCCGCAAGACAGAGTAAAAAAGGGGTGTCTACTTTTACTACGTGGAAGTTAACTAGGCCAATTAGGGTCTTAACTTTAACTAATCCAATTAATGCGGTTAAGCCGATGCCGAATTAGACGTTTACGGCCCCAGTTTACGTAATATTAATATCCGTATTGTTATTTACGGTAGTCCTATATATAAGGTATTGTCCATAGCCTACGGTAGACTTCTTAGAGGCACCTATATCGATTATAACACCATAAAATTCCTTAGGGGTATAGCGTTCTGTAGTAATATATGTAAATAGGTCCTGCTTATAATCTATAATATCCATAACAGGGGTGCTTATAGAATGGTTTTCGGGTATAATTAAGTATAGGAAGGAACGGTCGGCTAATACGGTCGTAATATTAAAGGCTTAGCTATCTATAAAAGGTCTAAAAGTGGTTAGGAATGTCTTTAAGGTCTCTTATTCCTAAGTATCTAAGTTAAAGTTAATTATAAGGGCTTCTATTAACTTATTAGGGGGCTCTTCTACTTCCTTTTCTTCGTATTCCAAAATAAACTAGTTAATACGGCTATTAAGTCTCTTTTTAGACTTATTACGTTCTTTTTAGGTATACCTTATAGACTAATATCCTTCCTTACCGCATATAAAGCACTTTTGGCTGGTTTGTCTATAGGGGTATATTATTATACAGGGGTTACTATAGGGGTTATAGGTAGGACTTAGTTGGTATAGGTGCTACTAGCGGTAGCAGCGGTCCGTAAAGTAGACGTCTAAGTCTATTTATAGATATTAAATATCCGTAATAAAGGCTTAAGTACTGCCTAGTGGGTTTAAGACTTTATACGTTATAATAGAGGAGTGTAGATTGTTAATAAGGCCAGCTAAGGTGTCTGTAGGCTTATAGTAGGCGTACTTATAGGGCTTTACTTCCTAGCAGGCTATAATAAGTTTATTATGCAGGAAGTCGTCTGTTTAAAGCTTAGCGTTAAGGCCGTGCTATAGGTGCCGGAGGTCTTTAATAAGAATTTATAGGCACTCTATAGTCAATTTTTTAGTGTTCTTGTTAATTACGGTCCGTAGCTTAGTCGCATTCCATTAGGTAAGGATATTATGCTTATATTCTAGTCCTTTAAAGTAGTTATAGGTGGCTTTGCATAGCTTATTAAAGGGAATACTAAGGGGGTTACTCTTAAGGTTAGTGTAGTAGTAGTTAAGTGCTAGGCCGCGCAGTATAGTAGAGTAGGCTTGGCCAAACTCTTATTTAGGAATATTAGTCTTTTAGCAAAGGTCTATAAAGATAGTTAGTTTAAAGTTAAAGTTATCGTTTTCACCACTATACTTAGATTTATTAGTGTAAAGCTTAGCTAGGTTAGCTAGCTCCTTACTATAGGTCTTTACTTAGGTAAGTTGCGGATCTATAACTTATGGATCTATGGCTTGCGGATATATAGCTTGCGGATCTATAACTTAAACAATAGGGGTAATTTAGTCCGTATTTTGGTTTGCAGGGGTATTATAGTCCGTATTTTGGGTTATAGGGGTATTATAGTCAGTAGCGTAGTCTATAACTTAAGAGTAGGGTATATTTTAGCTAGCGAGGTTAGCTCTAAAACCGCTTAGGTCTATAGAATGAATTTAGTTAAGTGGGTTAAGTATAAGGCTGGCGATCCCATTAAGTTTGGAAGAAGTAAAGAGTTCTTTAATAGTTTTAACCTAGTCTAGGATTTCCTCTTTAGTCTATTCTATTTGGTCTTTCTTATATATTATATTATATAAAGACTATATAATAGTAACTCGTTTGTCCCTTTTAACCTATATACCTTAGTTACATAAAAGGGTTTGTAGTTTATAGATAGTAACGGGGTTATAGGCCTTAAAAATAGCTTCCGTAAAGTCCATAAAGTCTTCCTAGTATTACTCTTATAGGTCGTCATTTATAAGCTTAAAGTGTCTATATTTAAGGATTTTAAAACTAATATAGTCGTTAACGTCGTTTATAGACGTAACGTCGACTCCTTATCTCTACTTCTTTTGACCTTCGCTGACTTGCTTACTAATGTCTGCCATACTATATATATAGTGTAGTACGTAGTAGGTGGGAAAGGTCTTATAGTAGTCCGTAAAGGCGGTTAATGTCTATAGCGGTTTATAGAAGGGTAGGGGGTTTCCGTAAGGTCTTGTAACAGTCCGTAAAGGTAATTAGTAGGTCCGTAGTGGTTCGCGGGAGGGTAGGGGGTTCCGTAAAGGTCTGTATTCGCGTTTACAAACTTCCGGTAAACCGTATTAAGGCTTAAATAAGTATACAGAGTTAGAGATAAGTCCATAATCCCCAACTTCCGACCTTCTAGTAGGTCGTACTAGGAGTCTAAACGGGTGGTCGCTGTTGAGTATCGCTCAGGGGAGGTGTTAAGTGATTGCTGATCTGTGCGCGCTCACTAATCAGTATTTATACTAATTTAGTAGCACGAGTGAGTTATATCTAGGGGCACGAAATACGTATAGTATTATATGCTCGTTTGGATGGTGGTGACTGTCGATTGTATAAAGCAGACTACGTAGTCTATATACTGATGCGCCTCCCCCCTGATTAGTTAGTGCTTTAGAAGTGCACCAGACGCGTAAGTGGGTGGTTAGTGCACCGAACGCGTAAACGCGTACTCGGCGTACCGAACGCGTAAGCACGCGGTTGGTACGACAGGTGCTGTAATTATACAATAAGTAAGTTAACAACGTAATAATAACTGGTGGAGTGGTTGCCTAATAGATTAACTCTAATTATATTCTAAGAATTACTACAAGGAAGAAACTATCTAGGTAGGGATTAAGGGTCCTTAAATATACAACCGTACTTCTATAAAATCCTTCTTATATATAATATACGCGTTATACGTATTATATATAACGTATAATCCGTACACCGCGTATACTGCGTATAACATTATATAACCTCGGTTACTATTCCTCATCACATAGTTTAACCGGTTTTATCCTAGACCGTACTTATATTAACCAACTAGCTTCTTCTAACTCCTCTCTAAGTAGTTATAACATCGTACTTAAAGCGTCCGTAACACTTTTACTATATACTTAGCTATAAGGCGACATCCTCTTTATATAAAATGGTATTAGTAGTAGTATATTTAGCGGTATTTATAGTAAATAATTAAAGCATAAATATTTTAAACTCGCTACTGCTAGTAGGGAGGGCGGCTAACCTATACTGGCTATAGGGTTATTAAGGTAGCGTTTTCTAAATATTAGCATGGTTAAGGCTATGGTTCGCTTTATATATAGATGCGGCAAGCTTATTAAGTTTACTTTAAGTAAGTCTTTAACTTTAATTTAATATATAAAAAGTTTTTTTTTTATATAAGTAATAAAGAAATATTCTTAATATAGAACTAACTAGATAGTAATAAAATATTACTTAGCTATAACGTATAAAAGAATAAGCTAAAGAAATCCTAGTTAATGCTTTAGGGTAATTTTATCTATACAGTCTTAAATTTTTAATATTTCTCTTACTGCCTATAATCTATAGAGCTATAAACGCGTGTTAAATTGGGAAGGAACGCGTTCTTTTTACTAGACTTTTAGTTTATATTTAATCTAACAGTTTTACAACTAAATAATCCCTTAATTCCTAATAAATGCCAAAAGAACGTAATTGCGACAATATCTTCTCTTAAGAAATTTCCTATGCCCTGTGCTTTTTAGGAGCTCTATTTATAGTGTAATTATTTTTTCTCCTACGTAACCTTCTCCCTAATAGCTTTTTTAATAGGTCCTCTAATGCCTCTTCTAGTTAATATCCTTACTTATATAGTTTGCCCCTTTTAGCTACCTCTATTATAACATCTTTAAGCGATTTATATATCTTAGCATAATAGTAGAGGTAATAAGAATTCTTAATATAGTATAATAAAAGTTTTTTTACGGTATAGCTACCGCTAAAACCTAGGTAGGATATTAGTATATTACTATAATGGGATTGTATAAAGATATAATTTCTCTATAACTAGGGGTTTAAAGACGTGTTATATCCTTTATTATATAATAAGTAGGTAACTAGGATATAAGATACTTTACTTATTTACTTAAGATCTTAGTATTAGAAATTATTAACACTTTAAATAGATATATAGGGACTAAACCATCCTTTACTTAATTATTAGTATTGCTAAATAATATAGGTGTTATATAAATATACCTTTAGGTACTAGTAAAATATATTTAGAACCTATAACTGTATCTATTTACTAGGATAAGCCTTTAATATAGTTCTCTTTTAGTTAAGGCAAGTCTATCTTAGCCTCGCTATGGTCCTCTATTAGCTTAAATAAGTATATTTTAGTTTTGCTGTAGTCTTTTAGACCCCTAAGGTAATTAAGGTATATTTTTTATATACTTACCTAAACCGTATCCTCTTATATATTGTCCTTTATATTATCGTCCTTTTTATAAGAACTGGCCTTATTAGATATTTAGGTAGGTATATAAGGTATCTACTCCTATATAGGGTTAGAAAGCTATAAATTTTTCTTCTCCCTACTACTAAATACTAAATCTTTATTATTAATGTGTTACGGATCTTATATCGGCAATAGTACGACTACTAAGAAGAGATATAATTAGGTTAGTTAAGATAGTATAGGAGGCGCTGAAACCGATTAAGCTATAGGATAAGGGGTAGCTAAGTTATATAGTGTTGAACGGACGATCAGGAATGAGAACTCTGTTTTATTAAAGAGGGCTCTAGAAGCTCTCTTATATACATCAGGTAGGTCCCAAATACAATGACGACGA
>Ga0307515_10011834_pt1 | contig 16504 bp, 14 predicted proteins | sample 17_EM_MG_FD_194513 | JGI IMG/M metagenome (GOLD analysis project Ga0307515, IMG submission 194513) | Populus trichocarpa ectomycorrhiza microbial communities from riparian zone in the Pacific Northwest, United States - 17_EM | ecosystem: Host-associated > Plants > Roots > Unclassified | place... | reverse complement strand
GCCAGCGGCCAGATCTCGCTACCCGACCAAGTGATCCTTCGCAGGCTTTGCGAGAACGTGAACATCACACCTGCGGTCGCCGATCTGCTGGCCAACGGACTCAAGGCCGCTTACGCCACACCGGGCACGCCGGGTGCGCCAGCCGACCCGCCGTTGGTGCCCAAGCGCGTCTCGCAACTCACGTGGCTGGGGATCGATCCGCAAGCCCTGCAACGCCTCGAGCCGCACATCGTGCTGCTGCCCGAAGCCACCAAGGTCAACATCAACACCGCCAGCCGTGAAGTGATCGCCGCGGCCATTCCGGGGCTCAACGTCGGTGATGCTGAACGCCTCGTTCAGTACCGCCAGCGCACGCCTTTCAAGAAAGCACAGGACATCCAGAGCCAATTGCCCGGCGTGAAGCTGGAGGACCTGCAGGGCGTGAACTGGGAATCTCGGTACTTCGAAGTGCGCGGACGCCTGCGCTTGTCGGACCGCGTGCTCGAGCAACGTTCGCTGGTGGAGCGCAGCGCCCGAACCATCAACGTGCTGAGCACCGAGCGCGTCAGCTCGAACGACAGCGGGCGCTGAACTCATAACGAAACCCGTTGCAACAAGCACTACAAGAAAACGCCGCAAGCCTTTGATTCGGGTGGGTTTGTACGGCCGTTCACTTACATTTCCGCTACCCTCGCATCCTGTATGAGCACGCTCGTCGTCCAAATCCCGTCACGCGCCAGGTTGCAGGCCCGCAACCCGGGCCAAGTTGCGTCCGAAAGCGGCCTTAGCACGGAGTACCCGTATGCCTTGAGTCCCGACGGTTTGGCACTGTCGTCGCAGGGGCGCTGTTCCATCGCCTTGCTGCCAAAGGCCGCCGGGGCCGTGGCCGTGCTGGCAGATTCCGATGTGAGCTGGCATCGCATCACCCTCCCCAGGGCGCCGGCGGCGCGCCTGCCGGCCGCGCTCATCGGCGTGCTGGAAGAAGCCTTGCTCGAAGAAGCTGTGAGCGTGCACATCGCCGTCGCGCCTGACGCCACGGCCGGCGAGCCGACCTGGGTGGCCGTGGTCGACCGCGCCTGGCTGACCAGCGAACTCGCCATGCTTGAGAAGGCCCATGTGTTCATTGACCGCGTGGTGCCGATGTCGTGGCCTGACGAGCCGCCGACCGGCCACTTCGCTGAACTCGGTGACGCCTCGCAAGGCGCTACGCTGACCTGGGCGCATCCCGACGGCGTGGCCCAGATCAGCCTGCAGGGCACCCTGGCCCGCTCGCTGCTGCCCAACCCCTTGCCTGAAGGCGTGCGCTGGAGCGCGACGCCGGCCACCGCCGCGGCGGCCGAGCGCTGGCTGGGTGTGCCGGTCACCGTGATGGACTGGCCGCAGCGCGCACTACAGGCCTCGCGCTCGCTGTGGAACCTCCGCCAATTCGGGTTGGCCCGAAAGAACCGCGGCACGCGGGCGCTGCGCGACGTGTGGCGGCAGTTCCTGAACCCCGCCTGGAAGCCGATGCGCTACGGGCTGGTGGCGCTGGTGGTGGTGCAGGTGCTGGGGCTCAACCTGTGGGCCGCCCATCAGCACCGCACCATCGAAACCAAGCGTGAGGCCATGGTCAAGCTGCTGCAAAGCGCCCACCCGCAGGTGCGCGGCGTGCTCGACGCGCCGCTGCAGATGCAGCGCGAGACCGACACCCTGCGCGCCGCCGCCGGCAAGCCTGGTGAGGCCGACCTCGAGCCCATGCTGCAGGCAGCCGCGTCGGCCTGGCCCGGCGACCGGCCCGCCGTCGACGGGTTGAGCTACGAACCCGGCAAGCTGACACTTTCAGCCGCCGGCTGGGACCCATCGCAGATCGATCAATTCCGCAATCAGCTGCAGCCTCGCGGCTGGCAGATCGAAGCCGTCAACGGAAATGTCGTCATGAGCCGCTCTACTTCCAACGCCAACGCGGGGCGCACGCCATGATCGGCCGCAAGGTCAACCTGCCCACGCCGGTCAAGGCGTTGAGCACCGAAGCGTCCGAACGCTGGCGTGCCCTGCCCCCGCGCGAGCGCCTGGGCCTCACGCTGGCGGGCATCGCGATCGGCATCGCGGTGCTGTGGATGATCGCCGTGGGACCGGCCCTGCGCACCCTGCGCGAAACGCCCGCCCAGATCGACGCGCTCGATGCACAGTTGCAATCCATGCAGCGCCTGGCCGCCGAAGCGCGCGACCTGCGCGGCGCGGCACCGGTGGCGGCCACACAGGCCGCACTGGCGCTGAAGTCAGCCACCGACCGCCTCGGCGACAAAGGCCGCATCAACATGCAAGGCGATCGCGCCACCCTCACGCTCAACGGCGTTACCGGCGAGGCGCTGCGCGCCTGGCTGAACGAAGCCCGCAGCGGCGCCCGGGCCCGCCCGATCGAGGCTCGGCTCACGCGCGGCCCGCAGGGCTACGCCGGCACGCTCGTGGTCAGCATCGGCGGAGGTCAGTGATGGCACGCGCCCTGCCACGCCGCGGCCTCAAACGCCGTTTTGCCTCCAGCGCCGTCTCCACGCAGTGGCAGGAGTCGTCGTTCGCCGAACTGGCCTGGGAGAAATCTCGCAATGCGGCATCGCGCTGGGCTCTGACGGGCGCCTTGCTGGGGCTTCTGATCGGCCTCATCGTCTTTGCGCCAGCCACCTGGCTTGCCGGTGCGGTGTCGAGCGCCACCGGCCAGCGCGTGCAGCTTGCGGACGCGCGCGGAACCGTCTGGTCTGGCAGTGCCGTGGCCGTGCTGACTGGCGGGCCGGGCAGCCGGGACGCGAGCGCACTGCCGGGCCGGCTTGAATGGTCGCTCGGATTCAAGGGCCTGGGCTTCGAGTTGCGCCTGAGGCAGGCTTGCTGCCTCAACAGCTCGGTGAACCTGCTGGTGAAGCCGGGCTTGGGTCGCCTCTCGATTGCGCTGGCGCCCAAGCCCGACTGGATCGGCCAGTGGCCGGGCTCCTTCCTCGGCGGCATGGGCACGCCATGGAACACGCTGCAATTGGGCGGCTCGCTGCGCCTGGTCTCCACCACAGGCCTGAAGATGGAATGGGTGCAAGGCCGCTGGATCGTCGACGGCCAGGCCGATATCGAGATGATCGGCGCCTCGTCCCGCGTGTCCACCCTCGAGCCGCTGGGCAGCTACCGCTTCAGCGTGTCGGGCAGCCCGGCGGCGCCGACCCAGCTGCGCCTGAGCACGCTCGATGGCGCGCTGCAGTTGACAGGTGAGGGCACTGCCGGCCCCAATGGAGTGCGGTTCCGCGGCGAAGCTCGCGCCGCCACCGAAGCCGATGAGGCCGCCTTGAACAACCTGCTCAACATCATCGGGCGGCGCAATGGCGCCGTGTCTGTTATTTCGATCGGATAAGCATGAACAAAAGTTCCACCCTTCGAACACCGCGACGGCCGCTCACCGCCGCGTTTGCCGCCGCGATGCTGGTCACCTCGCTCGCCCCGGCCCCGATGGCTTTCGCGCAGCAACCGAAGGAATCACGCTTCAAAGGCGAGCCCGTCACACTGAACTTCGTCAACGCCGAGATCGAGGGCGTGACCCGCGCCATGGGCGCCATCCTGAACCAGCAGTTCGTTGTCGACCCGCGCGTCAAGGGCAACATCACGCTCTTCAGCGAACAGCCGCTGTCGCCGCGCGAGGCCTACCTCAACTTCCTGGCGGCGCTGCGCGGCCTGGGTTTCACCGTCGTCGAATCGGGTGGTCTGTTCAAGGTGGTGCCCGAGGCAGACGCCAAGCTGCAGTCGAGCACAGTGACGGTGGGCTCATCGGTCACTCGCCAAGGCGACCAGGTGCTGACGCAGATCTTCAAGCTCAGCCACGAGAACGCCAACAACCTGGTGCCGGTGCTGCGCCCGCTGATCAGCCCCAACAACACCATCAACGCCAACACCGGCAACAACACGCTGGTTGTCACCGACTACGCCGATAACCTCGCGCGCATCGGCAAGATCATCGCGGCGATGGACACGCCGAGCTCGGGCGACGTCGAGATCATTCCGCTCAAGTACGCCGTGGCCACCGATCTGGCCACCATGGTGCAGCGCCTGAGCGATGGTGGCTCCACGGCAGCGCCGGTGCCGGGCGTCGGTGCCACCTCGTCGATCCTCGTCGACGCGCGCAGCAACGCGCTCATCGTGCGCGCCTCGACACCGGCCCGCATGGCCAGCATCAAGGCCATCGTCGAGAAGCTGGACCAGCCGACCCAGGGCAGCAACCCGATGGGCAACATCTACGTCGTCTATCTGAAAAACGCCGACGCAACCAAGCTTGCCACGGTGCTGCGCGCCGCCTATGGTGCCGGCTCGGGTTCGGGCGGAGGCAGCAGCAGCGGCGGAACCGGCAGCACGCCAACGGCATCGCCCACGGCGCAGACCAATACCTCGACCAGCGGTGGTGCTTCGCCCCAGGCCACGGCACCGCTCAGCGCCTCTGCTTCGCCATCGACCGGCGGTTTCGTGCAAGCCGACCCGGCGACCAATTCGCTGATCATCACGGCCCCGGAGCCGATGTACCGCCAGTTGCGCGCGGTGATCGACCAACTCGACTCACGCCGTGCGCAGGTGTACGTGGAGTCTCTGATCGTCGAGGTCGATCCCAGCACGACGGCCAGCTTCGGCATCCAGTGGCAAGGCATCCTGGGCAAGAACGGCGACACCAATGTCGTCGGCGTAGGCACCAATTACGGCAGCGGGCTCAACAACATCCTGAACGGGTCCGTCGCGGTTGCCCAGGGCACCAAGGCCGTCGGCACCGCACTGGCGGCTGGCCTACCGAGCGCCGGCTTCAACATCGGTTTGGCCCACAAGATCGGCAACATCTACACGCTCGGCGCACTGGCGCAGGCCCTGAGTTCGACCTCGGGCACCAACATCCTGTCGACGCCGAATCTCGTCACGCTCGACAACGAAGAAGCCAAGATCGTCGTCGGCCAGAACGTTCCCTTCATCACCGGTTCGTTCACCAGCACCGGCACCGGCACCACCAATCCGTTCCAGACCATCGAGCGCAAGGACGTCGGCATCACACTGCGCATCAAGCCGCAGATCGGCGAGAACGGCACCGTCCGCATGACGATCTTCCAGGAGTCGTCGTCCGTCGCCACCACCACGGCCGCAGGCACCGACAACGCCGGCCCGACCACCAACAAGCGCTCGATCGACTCGACCATCGTCGTCGATGACGGCCAGATCGTCGTGCTCGGCGGGCTGATCGAAGACACCTACAACACGACACGTTCCAAGGTGCCCTTGCTCGGCGACATTCCGTTCCTCGGCGCGCTCTTCCGCAGCGAAACCCGCGAGCGCAAGAAGACCAACCTGATGGTGTTTCTGCGCCCGGTGGTCATGCGCGACCAAGCCGCGGCCAATCGCGTATCGCTCGATCGCTACGACTACATCCGCGGCGAGCAGCAGGCGGCCCAGCCCCCGTACAACGGCGTGCTCGGGATCAACCAGTCGCCGCAATTGCCGCCCATCCGCCCCGACGTCGCCACCCCCACGGGCGTGCCGCGCCCGCTGGGTGATAGTCCGCCGCAACCGCCGGTCGCCGTACCGTCGGTGCCGCCGCCCGCTTCCGCACCCGCCAGCGGCGCCACGCCAGCCCCAGTGAGCAACTGACCATGGGCGCCCGACATCCCCTGCCCTACGCCTACGCCAAGGCGCACAACCTGCTGCTCGAGGACGATGGCGAGCGCCTGGTGCTGTGGGCACCCGAGACGGTGTCGCTGCCGGCGCTGAGCGAGGTGCTGCGCCTGTACCAGATCGACTCGCTGGAGCGCGAGGCGGCGTCGACGCTCGGCAACCGCATTGCGGCCGCCTACGCGGGCGGTGAGTCGAGCGCCGCCACGGTGATCGGCGAGGTCGAGAGCAAGGTCGACCTGAGCCGCATGATGCAAGACCTGCCGGCCGTCGAAGACCTGCTGGAAGCCGCGAACGACGCGCCCATCATCCGCATGCTCAACGCCCTGCTCACGCAGGCGGCCAAAGACGGCGCGAGCGACATCCACATCGAGCCGTACGAGCGTTCCAGCTCGGTGCGCTTCCGTGTCGACGGCACGCTGCGCGAGGTGGTGCAGCCCAACAAGGCGCTGCACGCCGCGCTGATCTCGCGCCTGAAGATCATGGCCGAGCTCGACATCTCCGAGAAGCGCCTGCCACAAGACGGCCGCATCTCGCTGCGCATCGGCGGCCGCGCGGTCGACGTGCGCGTGTCGACGCTGGCCTCCTCGCACGGCGAGCGCGCCGTGCTGCGTCTGCTCGACAAGGGCGAGTCCAAGTTCACGCTCGAAGGCCTGGGCATGGGCGGCGACACGCTGAAGAACTTCGACAAGCTGGTGCAGCAGCCGCACGGCATCGTGCTCGTCACCGGCCCGACCGGCTCCGGCAAGACCACCACGCTGTACGCCTCGCTCGGTCGCATCGACACCGGCACGACCAACGTGCTGACGGTGGAAGACCCGGTCGAGTACGAACTCGGGGGCATCGGCCAGACGCAGGTCAATTCGAAGATCGACCTCACCTTCGCCAAGGCGCTGCGCGCCATCCTCCGGCAAGACCCGGACGTCATCATGATCGGCGAGATCCGCGACTACGAAACCGCGCAGATCGCGGTGCAGGCGTCGCTCACCGGCCACTTGGTGCTGGCTACGCTGCACACCAACGACGCGCCCAGCGCCGTCACCCGGCTCACCGACATGGGCATCGAGCCCTTCCTGCTCAGCTCCAGCCTGTTGGGCGTGCTGGCCCAACGCCTGGTGCGCAAGCTGTGCCCGCACTGCAAGAAGCAGGACGCGAAAGGCCGCTGGCACCCCGTGGGCTGCAGCGAATGCGGCCAGAGCGGCTACAAGGGCCGCACGGGCGTCTACGAGTTGATGGTGGCTGACGACAAGGTGCGCGGCCTGATCCACGCACGTGCTGCCGAGTCGCAGATCTTCGTCGCAGCCGAAGCCAACGGCATGCGCTCGATGCGCGAAGACGGCGAACGGCTCGTCGCCGAAGGCATCACATCGCCTGAAGAAGTGATGCGGGTCACGAGGGAATGATGAGGGCTCTACCACCGCCCGAAACTCGCCGCGCGCGCATCGAGCCCTCACGACTCGCCGGCCGTTGCGCTGGTCGATCCCCGTAAACGGGCCCCTCGCCTTTCGCTTCACGTCCTATGCCCGCCTATAAATTCGAAGCGCTGAACGCTGCTGGCAAAACCAGCACCGGCCTGCTCGAAGCCGACAACCTGAAGGCCGCTCGCGCGCAACTGCGCGCGCAAGCCCTGGTGCCGCTGGACGTGACCCAGGTCGCATCGGCCGGCACGCAGGCCACCGGCGGGCTGCGCCTCACCCGCCGCGTATTCAACTCCACCGGTCTCGCTGTGTGGACGCGCCAGCTCGCCGGCCTGGTCGGCTCCGGCCTGCCGTTGGAGCGCGCCCTCACCGCCTTGAGCGAAGAAGCCGAAGACCAGCGCCAGCGTGAACTGGTGGCGCACCTGCGCAGCGAGGTCAATGCCGGCTCACCCTTCGCGCGTGCGCTCGCCAGCGCACCGCGCGAATTCGACGACGTGTACCGCGCCGTGGTGGCCGCCGGCGAACAGAGCGGCGCCCTCGGCACCGTGCTCGAGCGCTTGGCCGACGACCTGGAAGAGCGCCAGGCCCTGCAGGCCAAGCTGATCGGCGCCACGCTCTACCCCGCCATCGTCTCGCTGATCGCAGTGGTGATCGTGATCTTTCTCGTCACGTACGTGGTGCCGCAGGTGGCCTCGGTGTTCACCAACTCCAAGCGTGCTCTGCCCGGCCTCACCGTGGCCATGCTGGCGCTCAGCGCCTTCATCCGCAACTACGGCTGGCTGCTGCTGCTGGGGATCGTCGCAGCGGTGGTGGCACTCAGGCTGATGCTTCGCAACGAGGTCTTTCGCGAGCAGTTCGATGCCAGCTGGCTGAACCTGCCACTGATCGGCAAACTGGCCCGCGGCTACAACGCCGCGCGCTTCTCCGGCACGCTGGCCATGCTGGCCGGCGCCGGCGTGCCCATCCTGAAAGCACTGCAGGCGGCGGCGGAGACGCTCTCCAACCGCGCGATGCGCGCCGACGCCATGGACGCGCTGGTGCAGGTGCGCGAAGGCGCGCCGCTTGCCTCGGCTTTGGCCGGCAAGAAGCGCTTCCCCGGACTGTTGTCCATGTTCGCCCGACTCGGCGAACAAACCGGCCAGCTGCCGCAGATGCTCGACCGCGCCGCACGCCAGACCGGCATGGAAGTGCAGCGCCGCGCCATGGCCATCGCAACCATCCTCGAGCCCTTGCTCATCGTCGCCATGGGAGGCATCGTGATGTTGATCGTGCTGGCTGTGCTGTTGCCGATCATCCAATTGAACACCTGGGTGAAATAGGCCCCCGTCGCTTCGCTCCTGCCCCCAGGGGCTGAGCCCGGACACATCTTGTCCAGTGGACAAGATGTGCCTGGCGAAGGGCTGGGCCTCTGGGCCAGCGCGGCCTGCAAGGCCCGCCTGGCGGACCGGCAAAGCCGGCTCCGCGGGCGTGGCTTGATGGATGTCTCGCAGTGCTCGCCAGTGACTGGCATGCGACGTGCATGCTCTTCGATTGCAAAGTGGGTGGCATTTCGGGTTGTTATCGATGGCTGCGCAGCCGCGTTGTTTGCTTCAATGAATCCGCGGTCTGCGTTTTCTGGAGGTCACATGAGCGCATCCAAGGGCTTGGTCACCGTGTCTTCGGGCACACATCGCGGCAGCATTCCAATTGCTCGCATGCGCAGCCTCTACCGCGTCGACGATGTCGGCCGCAAGCTGGACAAGCTTCCCGACAAGGAGCACGAAGGCCTGCGCTCCACCTACGAGCGGATGATCGAGAAGGGGCCTGAGCGCTTTCAGGTCAAGCCCTCCGGCCTGCCGGCCATGGACCATCTCTACGACGACCTGCCCAACTTCTCTGACGTGCTCGACGACGTGAAACGCCAGATTGCGCTGTGCGAAGACAGCCGCGACGCGCTCGAGATCACGCCCCTGCTGCTGCTCGGCCCGCCGGGCGTCGGCAAGACGCATTTCGCCCGCGAGCTCTCGATGCTGCTGGGCACCGGCATGGGCTTCATCTCGATGAGTTCGCTGACGGCCGGCTGGGTGCTCTCGGGCGCTTCCAGCCAATGGAAAGGCGCACGCCCCGGCAAGGTGTTCGAGACGTTGGTCGACGGCCAGTACGCCAACCCGGTGATGGTGGTCGACGAGATCGACAAGGCCGGCGGCGAGCACGCCTACGACCCGCTCGGCGCGCTCTACAGCCTGCTGGAGCACGACACCGCAGGCAGTTTTACCGACGAATTTGCCGAAGTGCCCATCGACGCGAGCCAGGTGATCTGGGTCGCCACCGCCAACGACGGCCGCAGCATCCCCGAACCCATCCTCAACCGGATGAACGTGTACGAGGTGCTGGCACCCGACCGCGATGCCGCACGACACATCGCCGCCAAGCTCTACCGCAGCATCCGCGCCGACCACGACTGGGGCAGCCGCTTTGCGCCCGAGCCCGGCAACGACGTACTCGACTGCATGAGCGAGATGGCCCCGCGCGAGATGCGCCGCGCCTGGATGACGGCCTTTGGCAATGCCAAGCTGGCGCGCCGCGACCGCGTCGAACCTTGCGACCTGCCCGAGGCCGGGTTCAAGAAGTCGAGCATCGGCTTCGTGCAGTAGACCGCCGCCGGCGCAACCAACGAAACGAAGTGCCCGCACCGGCGAAACACCGGTGAATCGGGCCGGCGCGATGCTGTGGGCTCCTGATACCCGGAGCCTTTTCACCATGACCCCTGTCCAGATCGGACACGTGCGCCGCAGCTTCGCGCTGATCGAACCGATTGCGCCCCAAGCTGCAGCCTTGTTCTATGAGAACCTTTTCACCGCCGACCCGAGCCTGCGCAAGCTGTTCGAAGGCAACATGCATCAGCAGGGCGAACGCCTGATGACGATGATCGGCGCCGCCGTCAACCTGCTCGACCAGCCCGACAACCTGATCCCGGTGCTGCGCAAGCTGGGTGCGCGCCACGTGAACTACGGCGTGCGCGACGAGCACTACACCACCGTTGGTGGTGCGCTGTTGAAGACGCTGGGGCAAGGCCTGGGTGCCGCCTACACCGACGACGTGCACGCCGCGTGGGTGGCGCTCTACCGCGTGGTCAGCCACACGATGATGGATGCAGCGCAAGGCGTCTCGTCGGCCCGCGCAGCCTGAGGTGACTGCGGCCGTGCAAGCTCAGACGACGAGCTTTGCCACGGCCGCCAGCAGGTCGCTCTTGGAGAAGGGCTTGTCGAGCCCGATGCAATGCGCCTTGCGCAAGAACTCGCTCGCACCCGGAGACAAGGTGTCACCGGTGACGAACAGCATGCGCCGCGCGAGGGTCGGGTACTTCTGCGAGACCTCGCGCCACAGCGTGGCGCCGTCCATGTCGGGCATGCGCAGGTCGGAAACGATGGCATCGAAGCGTGCCGTCTCCAGCAGCGCCAATGCCACGGCGCCAGATTCGGCCGTCGCCACTTCGTAGCCCGCGCCTTCCAGCATGTCGCGCATCAGGCCGGCGATCTCGAGTTCGTCGTCGACGACGAGCACGCGCGATTGCGGCAAGGCCTCTGCCCCATGCAGCGGCATCGGCTCTGAATCCTGCACGCGTTCGCCGCTGATCGGCAGGTTGAGCCGGAAGGTCGCCCCGCCTTCGTAGGCCGTGGGCTCCAGCGTCAGGTCGCCACCATGGTCGCGCGCCAGCGAGCGTGACACGGCCAGACCCAGGCCGGTGCCGATGCCCTCAGGCTTGGTGGTGAAGAAGGGCTCGAACAGCTTGTCGCGCAACTCGGGCAACACGCCCTGCCCGTTGTCGGACACACGCAGCCACACGCGCGGCTCGCGGTTCTCGCGCCGCACCTCGACGCCGGTTTCAATGTGCACGCGGCGCTCGCCCGTGGTGGCAGCCAGCGCCTGCTGCGCATTCACCAGCAGATTGAGCACGATCTGGCCGATCTGGTCCCCGTCGGCCTTCACGCTCGGCAGGCCGTCGATCAACTGCAGCCGCATCTCGACCCCGTGGCTGCGGTAGCTGTAGCTCAGCATCTCGGCCGCGGCGCGCGTCAGGTCGTTGAGCGACACGCTTTCGCGCGTGGCCGGCTTGCTGCGCGCCATGTTGAGGAAGGTGCGCACGATGCGCCCGCAGCGCTCGGCCGCTTCGCGGATGCGCTGCACATCGCCGCGCAGGTCGGGGTCGTTGCACTTCTCTTCGAGCAGGCTGGCGCGGCCCATCACGATTGCCAGCGGGTTGTTCAACTCGTGCGCCACGCCGGCCAGCAGGCTGCCCATGGCCGAGAGCTTTTCGCTCTGGCGCAGTGCGTCACGCTGGCGCTCGATCTGCTGCGTGGCGTTGGAGCGCTCGGTCACGTCGACCAGCGACGCGGTGTAGTAGGCCGTGCCGCCGACGTTCGTGCGCCACAGCACCATCTCGATCGGGAATTCGGTGCCGTCGGCCCGCAGCGCATGCAGCTCCATGCGCTTGCCAAGTACGCGGCCCTCGCCGCCCGTTTCCAAGCGGCGAATGCCGGCTTCGTGCGGCGCACGGTAGCGCTCGGGCATGATCACTTCGCTCACCGGCCGGCCCACCACCTCGGCGCGCTTGCGGCCGAACATGGCCTCCGCCGCCGGGTTGAATTCGACGATCACGCCGTGGCCATCGGTGGAGATGAGCGCTGCCAGAGCGTGGTCGACGATGGCCGCCTTCAACGCCTCGCTCGCCTGCAGCTGGCCCAGCTGTTCGGCGAGTTGCTCCTCGCGCATCTTGAGCTCGGTGTGGTCGCGGCCGAACACCACGATGCCTTGCACCTCGGCACCGGCTGGCGCAAACGGCACCATGGTTTCCTGCAGGAAGCGGCGACCGCGGTGCGGGTACTCGACCCAGCCCTGCCAGCGCAGCGTGTCGCCGGCGAACAGGCGCTCTGCCCACGGCAGGTAACCGGCATATGTGGCTTCGCCCAGCACGGTCGACAGGTGCTTGCAGATCACCTGCTCGGGAGGGCGGCCGTAGAACTCGAGCGCCTCGCGGTTGGCGTAGATGAAACAGTGGTCGCGCCCCACCACCGCCACGCGGGCGGTGATGTTGTCGAGCAGCGCACTCATCAGCTCGGGCGCTAGCGCCGGCAGAGGCGATTTGTCTTTGCCCCACTGCGCAGGGCCGGTCCAGACGAATTCGCGCTCCAGACTTTTCATCGGGTGCCCGTCACGTCGCTACAGGCGCCGCGGGCACGAACACATAACCCACATTGCGCACGGTCTTCAGCACCTCGGGCTTGTCGGGATTGGTTTCTATCTTGCGGCGCAGCCGCATCACGCGCAGGTCGATGGAGCGGTCGAACACGTCCCAGCCGCGGTTGTGCGCCTGCTCCATGATCTGGTCGCGGTTGAGCGGCCGGTTAGGGTTGCGGGCGAAGAGCGCCAGCAGGTCGAACTCGGCGGCGCTGATCTCGATCTCGTTGCAGTCGACGCCGAACAGGCGGCGTTCATCCAGGTCGAGCTGGCAGACGCCGAATTGCACACGGCGGGATTCGACCGCCTGCGCCGCCGCGGCAGGTTGCGACGCCTTCAGCCGGCGCAGCACGGCGCGCGCTCGCGCCAGCAGCTCGCGCATCTCGAAGGGCTTGGGGATGTAGTCGTCGGCACCGAGCTCGAGGCCGACCACGCGGTCGACCGACTCGCCAGCGGTGGTGAGCATCATCAGGCCGACGCGCGGGTGGGCGTCGCGCAGCCAGCGCGCGAGCGACAAGCCGTTTTCGCCGGGCATGTTGATGTCGAGGATGGCCAGGTCGGGCAGAGATTCGGCGATGGCTGCGCGCGCCGCCAGCGCGTCGGGCGCGGTGCGGACTGCAAAACCGTGGCGGCCGAAGTACTCGCTGAGCAGTGAGCGCAGCTCGGGTTCATCGTCCACCACCAGAACGGTGATGCCGGTGCTGGCGTCGCCCTGTGGCATGGCTTGCGCTCCCGTGTGCATTGTTGGCTGGAGCGGATCATATCGGTCTGCCGACGGAGCGCAGCGTGCCCGGTCCGCGCGGCTCAGCACGGCGCTGAGCCAATCGCGAGAAGGCGAGCCGGACTGCGGATGCGAAGCGACGGCGTTCACAGCCACACCCGCCACATCGTCGACAACCGTCCCACGATCAAGCGGCACCGTGGGTCAGCGCCAGGTCTTCGGCGAAGGCTTCGCTGCGAAACACCAGCGGGCGGGTCTCGGCGAAGTCGGGGCGGTGCTGGCGCACGTCGCGCGAGCCGGCTGCGGGTCGACGGCCAGAGCGGGCCGATCGGCCAGACGTCGATGCCTGGCGGGCGAAGATGCGTTGCAGCGTGAGGGTGACAAGCTCGGTCATGAAAGGCTCCGGGATCGGGCAGCGCGGGGTTGCTTCTGCCTATCTCGCCACTGTCGCGCTGCCCGGTATCGGCGCCGTTTCGAGTCCAGCCTCGGCGTGTTTCGTTTGTTTCACAGCGGCTCTTATCATCTGCCGCATGCCTGTCACCCTTGCCGGCCAACTGGTCGTGGCCATCTCCTCGCGTGCCCTGTTCGACTTCGAAGAAGAGAACCGTCTCTTCGAGGCCGGCGACGACCGTGCCTACATGCAGCTGCAGCTGCAGCGCGTGGCCGAGCCCGCCAAACCGGGCGTGGCCTTCTCGCTGGTCAACAAGCTGCTCGCCTTCAACGCCAAGTCGCCCGCCGTCGAGGTGGTGATCCTGTCGCGCAACGACCCGGTCTCGGGCATGCGGGTGTTCCGTTCGGCCAAGCACTACGGCCTGCCGATCCAGCGCGGTGTGTTCACACGCGGCGAGTCGCCGTGGCGCTACCTCAAGCCGCTGAACGCGCACCTTTTCCTGTCGACCAATGAACCCGACGTGCGCTCGGCGCTTCAGGCCGGCGTGCCGGCCGCCCGCGTTTATCCGCATTCGGCGCGTGCGTCCGACGCGCACCCGAACGAGGTACGCATCGCCTTCGACGGCGACGCCGTGCTCTTCTCCGACGAAGCCGAGCGCGTGTTCCAGCTCGCTGGGCTCGACGCCTTCCAGGCTCACGAACTCGACCGTGCCGCCTTGCCACTCGCGGCCGGCCCCTTCAAGCCGCTGCTGGAGGCGCTGAAGACGCTTCAAAACCAGCAGTCGCCTGCGATGCGGCTGCGCACCGCGCTCGTCACCGCGCGCAGCGCGCCGGCACACGAGCGCGCCATCCGCACGCTGATGGAGTGGGACATCGAGATCGACGAAGCCATGTTCCTCGGCGGCCTGCCCAAGGGTGCCTTCCTGCGCGAGTTCGAGCCCGACTTCTTCTTCGACGACCAGACCGGCCACGTCGAGAACGCCTTGCTGCACGTGCCATCGGGGCACGTGGCGGCGGGGGTGTCTAACCCCTGAGCTTTGCCAGCCAGCCCAGGCCCGCCGACGTGCCGTTGCGCGGCCGGTACTCGCAGCCGATGTGGCCGGTGTAGCCCAGCGAGTCGATCAACTCGAAGAGGTAGGGGTAGTTCAGCTCGCCGCCATCGGGTTCGTGCCGCTCGGGCACGCCCGCCACCTGGATGTGGCCCACCCGTCCGGTCGGCAGGTACTGGCGCAGCTTCATCGCCAGGTCGCCTTCGACGATCTGGCAGTGGTAAAGATCCATCTGCACCTTGAGGTTGGCGGCGCCTATCTCGGCCACGACCGCATGCGCCTCGTCTTGCCGGTTGAGAAAGTAGCCCGGCATGTCGCGCTGGTTGATGGGTTCGATCAGCAGGTCGACGCCCACGTCGGCCGCCTGCTGCGCGGCCCATGCCAGGTTGTGCATGTACGTGGCCCGCAGCGCACTGCGGTCAGCTCCCGCCGAAGCGATGCCCGCCATCACATGCAGGCGTGGGCAGGCGAGCACCTGCGCGTAGTCGAGCGCCTGCCGCACTGCGCTCTTGAACGCCTCTTCGCGCCCCGGCACGCAGGCCAGGCCACGCTCCCCCGCCGCCCAGTCGCCCGGCGGCACGTTGAACAGCACCTGTTGCAAGCCATGTGCTCTCAGCAGGCCCGCGATCACCTGCGGTGCGTGCTCGTAGGGGAACAGAAACTCCACCGCGCGGAACCCATCCCGCGCAGCCGCCTCAAAGCGATCGAGGAACGGGTTTTCCCCGTACATGAAACCCAGGTTGGCGGCAAAGCGTGGCATGGTCGGGGACGATAGCCGATCGACCGCAGGCAAGCCCTCTCTTGAATTCGTTCAGCTTGGCCTCATACTTCTTCCACGTAAGGTGGGGTGTTCCCACCATTCCCGAGAAACCGCATGAAACGCATTCTGCTGAGCCTGCTCGTTGCTGGTCTGAGCCTGGGCTTCGTCGCCACGCAAGTCGAGGCCAAGCGCCTGGGCGGCGGCACCACCTCGGGCATGAAGCGCCAAACACCGCCCCCTCAGCCGGCGCAGCCGGTGCCGGCCAAGCCCGCTGCCACGCCGGGCGCCACCGCTCCGGCCGCGGCACCCGCAGCGGCGGCAGCGCCCAAGCGCTCGTGGATGGGCCCGATCGCCGGCATTGCCGCCGGACTGGGCATCGCCGCGCTGATGAGCCACCTCGGCATGGGCGAAGGCATGGGCAACATCCTCACCATGGTGTTGATGGCCGCAGCCGCCTTTTTCCTGATTCGCTTCTTGCTGGCCCGCTTCGGGCCGGGCGCCGCGGCACGCAACCAGCCCATGCAGCTGGCAGGCGCCGGCCCGCTGGGCAACGCACCGGCCTTCGGCTCGGGCGCCGGGATCCAGAACTCCACCGAACCGAGCTTCGCAGCAGCCCCGGTGAGCAACCTGCCGGCAGGCTTCGACGCGCCGGCTTTCGAGCGCATTGCCAAGCTGATCTTCATCCGCATGCAGGCGGCCAATGACGCCGGCAACCTGGAAGACCTGCGCCAGTTCGCCACGCCCGAGATGTTCGCCACTTTCCGGCTCGAGCTGCAAGACCGCAAGGTCTCAGGCCAGCAGACCGACGTGGTGCAACTCAATGCACAGGTGCTCGACTTCGCGCAAGAAGCCGAGCGCCAGATCGTCAGCGTGCGCTTCCACGGCTTGATCCGTGAAGAGACCGACGGCCCCACGACCACCTTCGACGAGGTGTGGCACCTGGTCAAGCCGACCGACGGCCACAGCGACTGGGCCATTGCCGGCATCGCTCAAAGCGAAGCGGCTTGATCGCTTAGTCTGATGAATCGGGTTGGGTCGGGATGGCCCAACCCAGCAACTCGGCCAACCGCCGGGTGACCCACTCGGCCTCGGCAGCATTCACGCCCGCCTCTCCGGCGAGCAGCCCGCTGCGAATGCGCGCCAGCACATCGCTTTCGGTGATGCCCAGCTCCCACAAGCGGCTCTGCGCCGTCTCGGTCAACATGCTCGCGAGGTCTTCACAGAACTCGTAGCGCTGCTGAATCTCTGCACGCGATGCGTTCGGCTTGATGCGTCCCGGCTCGACGAACAGCGCGATGAACGACGGTGGGATCTCGATCTG
>Ga0307515_10011833_pt1 | contig 16504 bp, 12 predicted proteins | sample 17_EM_MG_FD_194513 | JGI IMG/M metagenome (GOLD analysis project Ga0307515, IMG submission 194513) | Populus trichocarpa ectomycorrhiza microbial communities from riparian zone in the Pacific Northwest, United States - 17_EM | ecosystem: Host-associated > Plants > Roots > Unclassified | place... | reverse complement strand
GGCGACAACGTCAGCATCACGGTGAAGCTGATCAACCCGATCGCGATGGAAGAAGGCCTGCGCTTCGCCATCCGCGAAGGCGGCCGCACCGTCGGTGCCGGCGTCGTGGCCAAGATCATCGAGTAAAGGTTGCTGCAGGGGTATAGCTCAATTGGCAGAGCGTCGGTCTCCAAAACCGAAGGTTGGGGGTTCGATTCCCTCTGCCCCTGCCACCCGGTGAAACGAGTGGCCCTGAAAGCCAGCCCGCAGCCTTCAAAAGGGCCTGCGGGCTTTGTTCCTGAATGAAAGTCATGGCAACCCAACCCCAAGTCGAAACCGTTTCCACGGGCGCCGACAAGGCCAAGCTGGCCGTCGCTGCGCTGCTGCTCGTGGGCGGGATCGTCGCCTTCTACGCGCTGGGCCAGAAAGACCTGTGGCTGCGCGTGCTGGCGCTGCTGGTGCTGATCGCCGGTGCGGTGGCCATGTTCTTCACGGCCGAATCGGGCCGGCAGCTCATCGCCTTCGGCCGCGATTCGGTCAAGGAAGTGAAGAAGGTCGTCTGGCCGACGCGCAAGGAAGCGGTGCAGATGACGGGCTACGTTTTCGCCTTCGTCATCGTGATGGCCCTGTTCATGTTCACCACCGACAAGACGCTCGAGTGGGTGCTGTACGACCTGATCCTGGGCTGGAAGCGCTGAGGTGACCCCAATGTCCGAACCCGAAATCAGCCCGACCCCCGAAGCTGTCGCACCCGCGCTGCCGCCATCGACGAAGCGCTGGTACGTCGTGCACGCCTACTCCGGCATGGAAAAGGCCGTCGAACGCAACCTGCGCGAGCGCATCGACCGCGCCGGCATGCAGGACAAGTTCGGCCGCATCCTGGTGCCGACCGAAGAAGTCGTCGAGCTGAAGAACGGCAAGAAGGCCGTCACCGAGCGCCGCTTCTTCCCCGGCTACGTGCTGGTCGAGATGGACATGGCCGACGACACCTGGCACCTGGTGAAGCACACCAGCAAGGTCACCGGCTTCGTCGGCGGCGCGCGCAACCGCCCGGCGCCGATCTCCGAAGCCGAGGTCATGAAGATCGTCAACCAGATGCAGGAAGGCGTCGACAAGCCGCGGCCGAAGGTCGAATGGGTGGTCGGCGAGCTGGTCCGCGTCAAGGAAGGCCCGTTCACCGACTTCAACGGCGCCGTCGAAGACGTGAACTACGAAAAGAGCAAGGTCAAGGTCTCGGTCACGATCTTCGGCCGTGCCACCGGCGTCGAACTCGATTTCGCGCAGGTCGAGAAGATTTGATTTCCCGGCGTTACCCGCAGCAGCCCCGGGAAACGCGTCGTCTGTTTTGGGTTGAGTGACGAGGAGCTCGCTTCGGTGGGCGTTTGAACTCGATAGGAGCCAGTCATGGCAAAGAAAATCGTCGGCTTCATCAAGCTGCAAGTCCCGGCGGGCAAGGCCAATCCTTCGCCCCCGATCGGCCCGGCCCTGGGCCAGCGCGGCCTGAACATCATGGAGTTCTGCAAGGCGTTCAACGCCCAGACGCAGAGCTATGAGCCGGGGCTGAAGCTGCCGGTGGTGATCACCGCCTTCGCCGACAAGTCCTTCACCTTCATCCTGAAGTCGCCGCCGGCGACCGTGCTGCTGAAGAAGGCCGCGAAGATCGAAAAGGGCTCGGGCAAGCCGCACCTGGACAAGGTCGGCAAGGTCACGCGCGCTCAGCTCGAAGAGATCGCCAAGATGAAGATCAAGGATCTCACCGCCGCCGACATGGACGCCGCGGTGAAGACGATCGCCGGCTCCGCCCGTTCGATGGGCCTCACCGTGGAAGGCGTCTGATCATGACCAAGCTGACCAAGAAGGCCAAGACCCTGCAAGGCAAGGTCGACAGCACCAAGCTGTACGCACTGGACGCCGCGCTGACGCTCGTCAAGAGCGCCGCCACCGCGAAGTTCGACGAGTCGATCGACGTCGCCGTGCAGCTCGGCATCGATGCCAAGAAGTCCGACCAGGTGGTGCGCGGCGCCGTCGTGATGCCCAACGGCACCGGCAAGACCAAGCGCGTGGCCGTGTTCGCCCAAGGCGCGAAGGCCGAGGAAGCCAAGGCGGCTGGCGCCGACATCGTCGGCATGGACGACCTGGCCGCCGAGATCAAGGCCGGCAAGATGGACTTCGACGTCGTGATCGCTTCGCCGGACACGATGCGCGTCGTCGGTACGCTGGGCCAGATCCTGGGCCCGCGCGGCCTGATGCCGAACCCGAAGGTCGGCACCGTGACGCCGGACGTCGCCCAGGCCGTGCGCAACGCCAAGGCCGGCCAGGTGCAGTTCCGCGTCGACAAGGCCGGCATCGTGCACGGCACGATCGGCCGCCGTTCGTTCGACGACGAAAAGCTCGTCGGCAACCTGCGCGCGCTGATCGAAGCCCTGAACAAGGCCAAGCCGGCGAGCAGCAAGGGCATCTACCTGCGCAAGGTGGCGGTGTCGTCGACCATGGGCGTGGGTGTGCGCGTGGACACGCAATCGATCGCCGCCGCGGCGGCGTAAGTTTGAACAACGGGCTGCGTGCGGGTCTGGCGCGCGGCTTTCGAGAGTTTGGTGGGCTGTTCGCCGCAAGGCGGGCAGGCCATCCAAGACCGCTGGTGGGGCTTGCCAACAAGCCCCTTAATGGCCAGCGCAGATGGCGGTCCCGCTGAAATGCAGGTGCTCTTTTCGAGGGTTCCCGAGTTGCAGCAGGTCGCTGATTCCCCGGTGTGCCAAGCCGCAAGGCAAGGCACGTTTTGTGTGAGGAGCAGACCTTGAGTCTCAATCGCAACGAGAAGGCAGCCGTGGTCGACGGCGTGTCGGCGCAAGCCGCACGTTCGCAGACGCTGGCGTTGGCCGAGTACCGTGGCCTCACCGTGGCTCACCTCGATACGCTGCGCCGCCAGGCGCGCGACAAGGGCGTTTATCTTCACGTGCTGAAGAACACGCTCGCCCGTCGCGCCGTCGCCGGCACGCCGTTCGAAGTGGCCCAGGGTGCCATGGTCGGCCCGCTGATCTACGGTTTTTCCGAAGATGCCGTTGCCGCCGCGAAGGTCATTTCCGACTTCGCCAAGGGCAACGAAAAGCTCGTCCTGAAGGGCGGCGCTTATGCCGGCAAGGTGCTGGATGCCAATGGGGTCAAGGCCCTGGCAGCCATCCCGAGCCGCGAAGTGCTGATCGCCCAGGTGGCAGGCCTGCTGAAGTCGCCGATCCAGCGTCTGGCTGGCGTGCTGGCGGCGCTGGCCGAGAAAAAGGGCGGTGGCGCGGCAGAAGCCGTGGCCGAAGCCCCGGCCGCCTGACGACGCATCTCTGTGACATTTATTGAACTTTAAGTTTTCGAGGAACCCCAAATGGCATTCGACAAAGACGCATTCCTGTCCGCGATGGACAGCATGTCGGTGATGGAACTCAATGACCTGGTGAAGGCCATTGAAGAGAAGTTCGGCGTGTCCGCCGCGGCGATGGCCGCTCCGGCTGCCGGTGGCGGCGGCGCCGCTGCCGCCGTGGTCGAGGAAAAGACCGAATTCAACGTGATGCTGCTCGAAGCCGGCGCCAACAAGGTGTCGGTCATCAAGGCCGTGCGCGAACTGACGGGCCTGGGCCTGAAGGAAGCCAAGGACCTGGTCGACGGCGCTCCGAAGGCCGTGAAGGAAGCGATTCCGAAGGCCGATGCCGAAGCCGCGCTGAAGAAGCTGCTCGACGCCGGCGCCAAGGCCGAAGTGAAGTAATTCGCTCGGTGCTCCCGGGGGCATGCCCCGGGGAGCACTTGTAAATGCCGCAAGCGTCGGCATTTACGAGTGTTCTCTGATCCGACTGCAGAGAACGGGTTTGGTCGGACTCCGGTGCAACGCCGGGGTTGTCCGCCAGCGGCAGGTAGTGGCCTGCCACCAAGCTTTTGGGCGCAATGCCTGAGCAGCCAGTCGCCGACGAAATGTGCCCCAAGGCCAGGGGTGCGTTTTCGACACGGAGAGTTCAATGGCGCAAGCAACCCCCTACACGTTCACCGAGCGCAAGCGAATCCGCAAGAGTTTCGGCAAGCGCGCAAGTGTCCTCAACGTCCCGTATCTGCTGACCATGCAGCGGGAGTCCTACGTCGCGTTCCTGCAAAAGGACGTGCCGCCGGCCAAACGCAAGCCCGAGGGGCTGCAGGCTGCGTTTCTCTCGGCGTTCCCGATCGTCTCCCACAACGGTTTCGTGGAGATGAAGTTCATCGAGTTCAACATCGCGAAGCCGCCGTTCGACGTGCGCGAATGCCAGCAGCGCGGCTTGACCTTCGCCGCCGCCGTGCGCGCGAAGCTGCAGATGATCATCTACGACCGTGAGTCGCACCCGGCGAAGCTGGTCAAGGAAATCAAGGAGCAAGAGGTCTACATGGGCGAGGTGCCCCTGATGACCGACTACGGCTCCTTCATCGTCAACGGCACCGAGCGTGTCATCGTCAGCCAGCTGCACCGCAGCCCGGGCGTGTTCTTCGAGCACGACAAGGGCAAGACGCACAGCTCGGGCAAGCTGCTGTTCAGCGCCCGCATCATCCCGTACCGCGGCTCGTGGCTCGACTTCGAGTTCGATCCGAAGGACGTGCTGTACTTCCGCGTCGACCGCCGGCGCAAGATGCCGGTGACGATCCTGCTGAAGGCCATCGGCCTGAACCCCGAGCAGATCCTCGCCCACTTCTTCCACAACGACAACTTCCGCCTGATGGACTCGGGCGCGCAGATGGAGTTCGTGCCCGAGCGCCTGAAGGGCGAGGTCGCGCGTTTCGACCTCACCGACAAGAGCGGCACGGTCATCGTCGAGAAGGACAAGCGCATCACCGCGCGCCACGTGAAGCAGCTCGAGCAGTCGGGCACGGGCTTCGTCAGCGTGCCGGAAGACTTCCTCGTCGGCCGCGTCATCGCACGCAACATGGTCGACCCCGACACCGGTGAGATCGTCGCCAAGGCCAACGACGAACTGACCGAAGCGCTGCTGAAGAAGCTGCGCCTGGCGGGCATCAAGGAAATCCAGGCGCTGTTCACGAACGAGCTGAACCAGGGCGCGTACATCAGCCAGACGCTGGCGTCGGACGAAACGGCCGATCAGCTGGCTGCACGCGTCGCCATCTACCGCATGATGCGCCCCGGCGAGCCGCCGACCGAAGACGCCGTCGAAGCGCTGTTCCACCGCCTGTTCTACAGCGAGGACACCTACGACCTGAGCCGCGTCGGCCGCATGAAGTTCAACGCCCGCGTGGGCCGCGACGTGCCCGAAGGCAAGATGACGCTGTCCAACGAGGACATCCTCGACGTCGTCAAGATCCTCGTCGACCTGCGCAACGGCAACGGCGACGTCGACGACATCGACCACCTGGGCAACCGGCGTGTGCGCTGTGTCGGCGAACTGGCCGAAAACCAGTACCGCTCGGGCCTGGCGCGCATCGAGAAGGCCGTCAAGGAGCGCCTCGGCCAGGCCGAGACCGAAGCGCTGATGCCGCACGACCTGATCAACTCGAAGCCCATCAGCGCTGCGCTGAAGGAGTTCTTCGGGGCGAGCCAGCTGTCGCAGTTCATGGACCAGACCAACCCCCTGAGCGAGATCACGCACAAGCGGCGCGTCTCGGCCCTGGGGCCGGGCGGTCTGACGCGTGAACGGGCCGGCTTCGAAGTGCGCGACGTGCACCCGACCCACTACGGCCGTGTCTGCCCGATCGAAACGCCGGAAGGCCCGAACATCGGCCTGATCAACTCGCTGGCGCTGTATGCACAGCTCAACGAGTACGGCTTCCTCGAAACGCCTTACCGCCGTGTCAACGACGGCAAGGTGACGATGGAGATCGACTACCTGTCGGCGATCGAAGAAGGCAAGTACGTCATCGCGCAGGCGAATGCGTCACTGGACAAGGACGGCAAGCTGGTCGACGAACTGGTCTCGGCGCGTGAAAACGGCGAGTCGGTGCTGTTGAGCCCCGAACGCGTTCAGTACATGGACGTGGCGCCGGCGCAGATCGTCTCGGTGGCGGCATCGCTGGTGCCCTTCCTCGAGCACGACGATGCGAACCGCGCGCTGATGGGCGCCAACATGCAGCGCCAGGCCGTGCCGGTGCTGCGCCCGGAGAAGGCGCTGGTCGGTACCGGTGTCGAGCGCGTCGCCGCGGTCGACTCGGGCACGGTGGTCACGGCACGCCGTGGCGGCATCGTGGACTACGTCGACACCAACCGCATCGTGATCCGCGTGAACGACGCGGAAACGGTGGCCGGTGAAGTCGGCGTCGACATCTACAACCTGATCAAGTACCAGCGTTCGAACCAGAACACGAACATCCACCAGCGCCCGATCGTCAAGCGCGGCGACCATGTCGCGGCGATGGACGTGGTGGCCGACGGCGCCAGCACCGACATCGGCGAGCTGGCTCTCGGCCAGAACATGCTGGTCGCGTTCATGCCCTGGAACGGCTACAACTTCGAAGACTCGATCCTGATCAGCGAAAGAGTCGTCGCCGAAGACCGCTACACCTCGATCCACATCGAGGAACTGGTGGTGATGGCGCGCGACACCAAGCTGGGCTCGGAAGAAATCACGCGCGACATCCCGAACCTGAGCGAACAGCAACTGGCTCGTCTGGATGAATCCGGCATCGTCTACATCGGCGCCGAAGTCAACCCGGGCGACGTGCTGGTCGGCAAGGTCACGCCGAAGGGCGAGACCACGCTGACGCCGGAAGAAAAGCTGCTGCGCGCGATCTTCGGCGAGAAGGCTTCCGACGTGAAGGACACGTCGCTGCGTGTCGACCAGGGCACCAACGGCACCGTCATCGACGTGCAGGTCTTCACCCGTGAAGGCATCGTGCGCGACAAGCGCGCCCAGCAGATCATCGACGACGAGCTGAAGCGTTTCCGGCTGGACCTGAACGACCAGCTGCGCATCGTCGAGGCCGACGCGTTCGACCGGATCGAGAAGCTGCTGAACGGCAAGGTGGCCAACGGCGGCCCGCAGCGCATCGTCAAGGGCACGACGATCGACAAGGCGTATCTCGCCACGGTCGAGAAGTACCACTGGTTCGACATCCGCCCGGCCGACGACGAAGTGGCGAACCAGCTCGAAAGCATCAAGAACAGCCTCGAGCAGACGCGCCACAGCTTCGACCTGGCCTTCGAAGAGAAGCGCAAGAAGCTGACGCAGGGCGACGAGCTGCCGGCCGGCGTGCTGAAGATGGTGAAGGTGTACCTGGCCGTCAAGCGCCGCCTGCAACCGGGCGACAAGATGGCCGGCCGTCACGGCAACAAGGGCGTGGTGTCGAAGATCACCGCGGTCGAAGACATGCCGTACATGGCCGACGGCACGCCGGTCGACATCGTGCTGAACCCGCTGGGCGTGCCTTCGCGGATGAACGTCGGGCAGGTGCTCGAAGTCCACCTCGGCTGGGCCGGCAAGGGCATCGGCCAGCGCATCGGCAACATGCTGCAGGAGCAGGCGCGTGCTTCGGAAGTGCGTGCCTTCCTCGACGAGCTGTACAACAAGTCGGGCGGCAAGTCGGAGGCTTTGGGCGACCTGAGCGACAGCGAAGTGCTGGAAATGGCGGCCAACCTGCAACACGGCGTGCCGTTCGCGACGCCGGTGTTCGACGGTGCGGCGGAAGAAGAAATCCGCGGCATGCTGAGGCTGGCCTACCCGGACGACATCGCCGCGCGCAAGGGCCTCACCGCCACGCGCACGCAGGCCACGCTGCACGACGGCCGCACCGGCGACGCCTTCGAGCGCCCGGTCACGGTCGGCTACATGCACGTGCTGAAGCTGCACCACTTGGTCGACGACAAGATGCACGCGCGCTCCACCGGCCCGTACAGCCTGGTGACGCAGCAGCCGCTGGGCGGCAAGGCGCAGTTCGGCGGCCAGCGCTTCGGCGAGATGGAAGTCTGGGCGCTGGAAGCCTATGGCGCTTCGTACATCCTGCAAGAGATGCTGACCGTCAAGTCCGACGACGTGAACGGCCGCACCAAGGTGTACGAAAGCATCGTCAAGGGCGAACACGCCATCGAAGCCGGCATGCCGGAATCCTTCAATGTCCTGGTCAAGGAAATCCGTTCCCTTGGCATCGACATTGAGCTGGAAAAGAACTAAGGAGCAGATGCATGAAGGGACTACTCGACCTTTTCAAGCAATTCACCCCCGACGAACACTTCGACGCGATCCGCATCGGGCTGGCCAGCCCGGAGAAGATCCGCTCGTGGTCGTTCGGCGAGGTGAAGAAGCCCGAGACCATCAACTACCGCACCTTCAAGCCCGAGCGTGACGGCCTGTTCTGCGCCAAGATCTTTGGCCCGATCAAGGACTACGAGTGCCTGTGCGGCAAGTACAAGCGCCTGAAGCACCGGGGCGTGATCTGCGAGAAGTGCGGCGTCGAGGTCACGCAGACCAAGGTGCGCCGCGAGCGCATGGGTCACATCGACCTGGCCGCGCCGTGCGCGCACATCTGGTTCCTGAAGAGCCTGCCGAGCCGCCTGGGCCTGGTGCTCGACATGACGCTGCGCGACATCGAACGCGTGCTGTACTTCGAAGCGTACGTCGTCGTCGACCCCGGCATGACGCCGCTGAAGAAGTTCAGCATCATGTCCGAGGACGATTGGGAAGCCAAGCACGCCGAGTACGGTGACGAGTTCGTCGCCATGATGGGCGCCGAGGGCATCCGCAAGCTGCTTGAAGAGATGGACCTGGACGTTGAGATCGACAAGATCCGCAACGACATGACCGGCTCCGAGCTGAAGATCAAGAAGAATTCCAAGCGCCTGAAGGTCATGGAAGCCTTCAAGAAGAGCGGCATCAAGCCCCACTGGATGGTGCTGGAAGTGCTGCCGGTGCTGCCGCCGGACCTGCGCCCGCTGGTGCCGCTGGACGGCGGCCGCTTCGCCACAAGCGACCTGAACGACCTGTACCGCCGCGTCATCAACCGCAACAACCGCCTGGCGCGGCTGCTCGAGCTGAAGGCGCCGGAAATCATCGTGCGCAACGAAAAGCGCATGCTGCAGGAAGCGGTGGATTCGCTGCTCGACAACGGCCGTCGCGGCAAGGCGATGACGGGCGCGAACAAGCGCGCGCTGAAGTCGCTGGCCGACATGATCAAGGGCAAGAGCGGCCGCTTCCGCCAGAACTTGCTGGGCAAGCGCGTCGACTACTCGGGCCGTTCGGTCATCGTGGTCGGCCCGACCTTGAAGCTGCATCAGTGCGGCCTGCCCAAGCTGATGGCGATTGAGCTGTTCAAGCCGTTCATCTTCTCGCGCCTGGAAGCGATGGGCATCGCGACCACGATCAAGGCGGCGAAGAAGGAAGTCGAATCCGGCACGCCGGTGGTCTGGGACATCCTCGAAGAAGTCATCAAGGAACACCCGGTGCTGCTGAACCGCGCGCCGACGTTGCACCGCCTGGGCATCCAGGCGTTCGAGCCGGTGCTGATCGAAGGCAAGGCGATCCAGCTGCACCCGCTGGTCTGCTCGGCCTTCAACGCCGACTTCGACGGCGACCAGATGGCCGTTCACGTGCCGCTGTCGATCGAAGCGCAGATGGAAGCCCGCACGCTGATGCTGGCGTCCAACAACGTGCTGTTCCCGGCCTCCGGCGAACCGTCGATCGTGCCGTCGCAAGACGTGGTGCTGGGCCTGTACTACGCCACCCGCGAGCGCATCAACGGCAAGGGCGAAGGCATGGTCTTCTCCGACCTGCTGGAGCTGCAGCGCGCGCTGGACAACGCGGTGGTGGAAGTCACCGCGAAGATCGCGGTGCGCCTGGTCGAATGGACCAAGGCCGAGAACGGCGAGTTCGTGGCCGAGACCAAGCTGACCGAGACGACCGTCGGCCGTGCGCTGCTGTCGGAGATCCTGCCGAAGGGCCTGCCGTTCAGCAACATCAACAAGGCGCTGAAGAAGAAGGAGATCTCGCGTCTTATCAACGTCAGTTTCCGCAAGTGCGGCCTGAAGGAGACGGTGATCTTCGCCGACAAGCTGCTGCAAAGCGGCTTCCGGCTGGCCACGCGCGCCGGTATCTCGATCGCCATCGACGACATGCTGGTGCCGAAGGAAAAGCCGGGCCTGATCGAGCGCGCCGAGAAGGAAGTCAAGGAGATCGAGCAGCAGTACGTCTCGGGCCTGGTGACCGCCGGCGAGCGCTACAACAAGGTCGTCGACATCTGGGGCAAGACCGGCGACGAAGTCGGCAAGGTCATGATGAGCCAGCTCGCCAAGCAGAAGGTCGAAGACCGGCATGGCAAGCAGGTCGACCAGGAGTCGTTCAACTCGATCTACATGATGGCCGACTCGGGCGCACGCGGTAGCGCGGCGCAGATCCGCCAGCTGGCCGGCATGCGCGGCCTGATGGCCAAGCCGGACGGCAGCATCATCGAGACGCCGATCACCGCGAACTTCCGCGAAGGCCTGAACGTTCTGCAGTACTTCATCTCCACCCACGGCGCCCGCAAGGGCCTGGCGGACACGGCGCTGAAGACCGCGAACTCGGGCTACCTGACGCGGCGCCTGGTCGACGTGACGCAGGATCTGGTCGTCACCGAGCACGACTGCGGCACGCTCAACGGCATGAACCGCCGTGCGCTTGTCGAAGGCGGCGAGGTCATCGAAAGCCTGCGCGACCGCATCCTCGGCCGCGTGACGGCCGTCGAAGCGCTGCACCCGGAGACGCAGGAAGTGATGGTCGGCGCGGGCGAGATGCTCGACGAAGACACGATCGACCTGCTCGAAGCGGCCGGCGTCGACGAGGTCAAGGTGCGCACGGCGCTGACCTGCGGCACGCGCTTTGGCATCTGCGCCAAGTGCTATGGCCGCGACCTGGGCCGTGGCGGCGTCGTCAACGTCGGCGAAGCGATCGGCGTGATCGCGGCGCAGTCGATCGGCGAGCCGGGCACGCAGCTGACGATGCGTACCTTCCACATCGGCGGTGCGGCGTCGCGTGCGGCGGTGGCTTCCAGCGTGGATGCGAAGAGCGAAGGCATCATCGGCTTCAACGCCACGATGCGCTACGTGACCAACGGCAAGGGCGAACTGGTGGTGATCTCGCGTTCCGGCGAAATCGTCATCAGCGACCCGCACGGCCGTGAGCGTGAACGCCACAAGCTGCCGTACGGCGCCATCCTCAACATCAAGCCCGACCAGCATGTGAAGGCCGGCACGGTGCTGGCGAACTGGGACCCGCTGACGCGCCCGATCATCACCGAATTCGCCGGCAAGGCGAAGTTCGAGAACGTCGAGGAAGGCAACACCGTCGCCAAGCAGGTGGACGAGGTGACCGGCTTGTCGACGCTGGTCGTCATCGACCCGAAGCGCCGCGGCGCGGCCAAGGTCGTGCGGCCGCAGGTCAAGCTGCTGGACGCCGCCGGCGTCGAGGTCAAGATCCCGGGCACGGACCATGCGGTGACGATCGGCTTCCCGGTCGGCGCGCTGATCCAGGTGCGCGACGGTCAGGATCTGGGCCCGGGCGAAGTGCTGGCCCGCATCCCGATGGAAGGCCAGAAGACGCGCGACATCACCGGCGGCTTGCCGCGGGTGGCCGAGCTCTTCGAAGCGCGCAGCCCGAAGGACGTGGGCACGCTGGCCGAGATCACCGGTACCGTCAGCTTCGGCAAGGAGACCAAGGGCAAGAACCGCCTGCAGATCACCGACCCCGAAGGCAAGGTGCACGAGGAACTGGTCGCCAAGGAAAAGAACATCCTGGTCCACGAAGGCCAGGTGGTCAACCGCGGCGAGCTGGTGGTCGACGGCTCGGCCGATCCGCAGGACATCCTGCGCCTGCTGGGTATCGAGGAACTGGCGCGCTACATCGTCGACGAGGTGCAGGACGTCTACCGTCTGCAAGGCGTGAAGATCAACGACAAGCACATCGAGGTGATCGTTCGCCAGATGCTGCGCCGCGTGCAGATCACCAACTCGGGCGACAGCAAGTACATCAACGGCGAACAGGTCGAGCGCTCCGAGCTGCTCGACACGAACGACGCGCTACGTGCCGAGGGCAAGCTGCCCGCAACGCATGCCGATGTGCTGCTGGGCATCACCAAGGCCAGCCTGTCGACCGACTCGTTCATCTCGGCCGCTTCCTTCCAGGAAACGACCCGAGTGCTGACCGAGGCGGCGATCATGGGCAAGCGCGACGAGCTGCGCGGGCTGAAGGAGAACGTCATCGTCGGCCGCCTGATCCCGGCTGGTACCGGCATGGCCTTCCACGAAGCCCGCAAGGCCAAGGAAGCCATGGACGAGACCGAGCGCCGCGCCATCGCGATGCAGGAGGCCGAGGAACTGGCCGCCGTGCAGATGGCCAACGTCGACGCGGCGACTGCCGCGGCGGCGGCCAGCGGCGAAGCCGGCGACTGATCGCAGGGCTTTCGCGTTGTCTGCAAGGGCGGCTTCGGCCGCCCTTTTTCATGGCCGCGTCTTGTTGTCGCGAGCGCACCACGCGGCCGGCGTCAGCACGACCACGCCGTGGGCAGCGGCGCGGCGCGCCAGCTTGAGCAGCGCGCGGTCATGCGTGACGAGCGTGACGGGTCGGTCGGCGGACCGGGCCAGCGCCAGGTCGATAAAGACCTGGTCGTCGGGGTCGGTGCAGAGCAGGCGCGACGGCGGCGGCTCATCACACAGGAGTGCATGGTTGTCGAAAGATGCGAGCGCTTGCTCACGGTCTGGAGACCAGCGGGCCAGGCTGGTGTGCGCCAACATGTGTGCCAGTTCCCGGCGCATGGCGGGCGTGGCCAGCCAGCGCAGGCGGCCGGCTTCGATGGCCTCGGCCAGCGGCAAGGTGCGCGCGTCGCGGAACACCAGCCAATCGAGCACGACATTGGTATCGAGTACCGCCGCAGGCGGATCACCAGCGCTCACAAAGCCCCCGCTTGCCGCCCGCCGGCGCGCCGAATATAATGGAAGGCTTTTCGGCGCACTTTGCCGTGTTCTTTCCTGCGCGTGGCCTGAAGGCAGCGCAGACCCGCCTCAAACAGTCTCAACAGACTCGGCAGGCGGCTCGAGCGCACCGCGATTTCCCGAAAGGAACAAGTAGCTTCAAACGGGAACAAGTTACCTACCATGCCAACCATCAACCAGCTCGTGCGCCACGGCCGCCAGGTCGAAGCCACCAAGAGCAAATCGCCGGCGATGCAAAACTCGCCGCAACGCCGGGGCGTCTGCACCCGCGTCTACACCACCACGCCGAAGAAGCCGAACTCGGCCCTGCGGAAGGTCGCCAAGGTGCGGCTGACCAACGGCTTCGAGATCATCTCCTACATCGGCGGTGAAGGCCACAACCTGCAAGAACACAGCGTCGTGCTGGTCCGCGGCGGCCGCGTGAAGGATCTGCCGGGCGTGCGCTACCACATCGTGCGCGGCTCGCTGGACCTGCAAGGCGTCAAGGATCGCAAGCAGTCGCGTTCGAAGTACGGCGCGAAGCGCCCGAAGAAGGCTTAAAGCAAGCCGCTCCCGCGGTGGGCCTCAACAGGGGCCAGCCGAGTAAGTGAAAGGCTTCGATGGCCTTTCGCGGCGCCTCGCAAAGGCGCCAACTGAAACCGAAGAAGGAAGACTCCCATGCCACGTCGTCGCGAAGTACCCAAGCGAGATATCCTGCCCGACCCGAAATTCGGTTCGGTCAATCTGTCGAAGTTCATGAACGTCATCATGGAATCGGGCAAGAAGGCCGTTGCCGAGCGCATCATCTACGGTGCGCTCGAGCAGATCGAGACCAAGGCCGGCAAGGATCCGCTGGAAATCTTCATGGTCGCGCTGAACAACATCAAGCCGATGGTCGAAGTGAAGTCCCGCCGCGTGGGCGGTGCGAACTACCAGGTTCCCGTGGAAGTTCGCCCCGTCCGCCGCGAGGCTCTGGCCATGCGCTGGCTGAAGGAATCGGCCCGCAAGCGCGGCGAGAAGTCGATGGCCGCGCGCCTGGCCAACGAGCTGCTCGAGGCGGCCGAAGGCCGTGGCGGCGCGATGAAGAAGCGCGACGAAGTGCACCGCATGGCCGAAGCGAACAAGGCGTTCTCGCACTTCCGCTTCTAAACCCCTGCTTCCGGCCGCCTCTACGGGTTAACACCAGCCCGGAGGCGGCTCCTGTCTTTGGAGAAAGATCATGGCCCGCAAGACCCCCATCGAGCGCTACCGCAACATCGGTATCAGCGCGCACATCGATGCCGGCAAAACCACCACCACCGAGCGCATCCTGTTCTACACGGGTGTGAATCACAAGATCGGTGAAGTGCACGATGGCGCGGCCACGATGGACTGGATGGAGCAGGAGCAGGAGCGTGGCATCACGATCACGTCGGCTGCGACCACCTGCTTCTGGAAGGGCATGGACTTCTCCCATCCCGAACACCGCATCAACATCATCGACACGCCTGGGCACGTCGACTTCACCATCGAGGTGGAGCGTTCGATGCGCGTGCTCGATGGCGCCTGCATGGTGTACTGCGCCGTGGGCGGCGTCCAGCCGCAGTCGGAGACCGTCTGGCGCCAGGCCAACAAGTACAAGGTGCCGCGCCTGGCGTTCGTCAACAAGATGGACCGCACCGGTGCGAACTTCTTCAAGGTCTACGACCAGATGAAGGCGCGCCTGAAGGCGAACCCCGTGCCCGTGGTGATTCCGATCGGCGCCGAAGAAAACTTCACCGGCGTGATCGACCTCATCGTGATGAAGTCGATCATCTGGGACGAGGCTTCGCAAGGCATGAAGTTCGAGTACCAGGAGATCCCGGCCGAACTGCTGGCAGAAGCCCAGAAGTGGCGCGAGAACCTGGTCGAAGCCGCCGCCGAAGCCAGCGAAGAGCTGATGAACAAGTATCTGGAATCGGGCGAACTGACCGAGGCCGAGATCATCCACGGCATCCGCACGCGCACCATCGCCGCTGAAATCCAACCCATGTTCTGCGGCACCGCCTTCAAGAACAAGGGCGTGCAGCGCATGCTCGACGGCGTCATCGACTTCATGCCGTCGCCGGCCGACATACCGCCGGTGCCGGGCACCGACGACGACGACAAGCCGGTCGTGCGCCATCGTACCGACGAAGAGAAGTTCGCCGCGCTCGCGTTCAAGCTGATGACCGACCCGTACGTCGGCCAGCTGACGTTCGTGCGCGTCTATTCGGGCGTGCTGAAGTCGGGCGACTCGGTCTACAACCCGATCCGCGGCAAGAAGGAACGCATCGGCCGGATCCTGCAGATGCACGCGAACCAGCGTGAAGAGATCAAGGAAATCCTGGCTGGCGACATCGCCGCCTGCGTCGGCCTGAAGGATGTGACCACGGGCGAAACGCTGTGCGACCCGACGGCGATCATCACGCTGGAGAAGATGATCTTCCCGGAGCCGGTGATTTCGCAAGCCGTCGAACCGAAGACCAAGGCCGACCAGGAAAAGATGGGCGTCGCGCTCGGTCGTCTGGCCCAGGAGGATCCGTCGTTCCGCGTCAAGACCGACGAAGAGAGCGGCCAGACCATCATCTCGGGCATGGGCGAGCTGCACCTGGAAATCATCGTCGACCGCATGAAGCGCGAGTTCGGCGTCGAAGCCAACGTCGGCAAGCCGCAGGTGGCGTATCGCGAAACCATCCGCAAGGCGGTGTCCGACGTCGAAGGCAAGTTCGTTCGCCAGTCCGGCGGCAAGGGCCAGTACGGCCACGTCGTGCTGAAGATCGAGCCGCAGGAGCCGGGCAAGGGCTTCGAGTTCGTCGACGCCATCAAGGGCGGCGTGGTGCCGCGCGAGTTCATCCCGGCGGTCAAGAAGGGCGTGGAAGACACGCTGCCGAACGGCGTGCTGGCGGGCTACCCGGTGGTCGACGTCAAGGTCACGCTGACCTTCGGCTCGTACCACGAAGTGGACTCGAACGAAAACGCGTTCAAGATGGCCGCGAGCATGGGCTTCAAGGACGGCTGCCGCAAGGCTTCGCCGGTGATCCTGGAGCCGATGATGGCGGTGGAAGTCGAGACGCCGGAAGACTACGCCGGCGGCGTGATGGGCGACCTGTCCAGCCGCCGCGGCATGGTGCAGGGCATGGACGACATGCCCGGCGGCGGCAAGGTCATCAAGGCCGAAGTGCCGCTGTCGGAGATGTTCGGCTACTCGACCACGCTGCGCTCGATGAGCCAGGGCCGCGCGACGTACACGATGGAATTCAAGCACTACAGCGAGGCGCCGAAGAACGTCGCCGACGCGATCATCACCGCGCGCGGAAAGTAATTCGCATCGGTCTTCGGCGGGTCGCCGTCTGCTGCCAGTGGCAGACGAATCGACGGCCCGCCGGAAACCTAAAACCAACCACTGGCACCGCTCTTTCTTGGAGATTTGAGAATGGCAAAAGGTAAATTCGAACGCACGAAGCCGCACGTGAACGTGGGGACGATCGGGCACGTGGACCACGGCAAGACGACGTTGACGGCGGCGATCACGTCGGTGCTGGCGGCGAAGTTCGGCGGCGAAGCGAAGGCGTACGACCAGATCGACGCGGCGCCGGAAGAAAAGGCGCGCGGCATCACGATCAACACCGCGCACGTCGAATA
>Ga0307515_10011832_pt1 | contig 16507 bp, 10 predicted proteins | sample 17_EM_MG_FD_194513 | JGI IMG/M metagenome (GOLD analysis project Ga0307515, IMG submission 194513) | Populus trichocarpa ectomycorrhiza microbial communities from riparian zone in the Pacific Northwest, United States - 17_EM | ecosystem: Host-associated > Plants > Roots > Unclassified | place... | reverse complement strand
TTAGCTTGAATTGGTCAATGCAAAGACAATTGATCATAGACAAGATGTTGTTAAGTTCATTTAGCCGAATGAGGTACAAACATGTGATAATGATAGCTAATCCTTGTAGATGAGATGTTTCTAAGTCGAGTAGTGGTTAGAGCCTGTAAGGTGGTTGAAGATGCCACGTTCATTCGTCTGAAAGAGACAACTCGATCAGCCTTCTCAACTGAATGGGATGATAAGAAGACCAAATGACGTGTCACTTATTTCTTTATTAAAGTTCGAATGATACGTCGTTTGTTTAAATCCTAAAAATTAGGGTTTTTAAAATAAGATTTTAGAAAAATTTCAGTTTAGTCCTTGTCTTTCCAATTTAAGCATATGAATCCTTAATTGATCCTAAAACTTCTCAATTTTAGCAATTACACCCCTAGAAAACATTGATTTAAATCCTTTAATTTGATCGTCTTTTGCCCTTTGTTTTTTGGCTTTAAAATTATGCAATTTCATACTTATCAACCATTAAAATTTTAATTTCTTCAAGTATATCCCTAATTTGATTAATTTCAGTCCTCAAACTTACACACCTTATGCACTTTGGTCTTTGGTTTTGAAATTCTTCAATATGACCCTCAATAAGTCTGTGGTCTTTAAATTTCTTTCAATTTAACCCCTAATTGCACCAATTAAGCCTTTTCAAGTTTAAATTATGTTCCCAATCTTCTAATTTTTGTGAATTGACCCGAATTAGGCCTTCAAACTTGATTTTTCTTCAATTAAGTCCTCAATTGTATTCATAAAACTATTATAAGTTAAATTAAGTCCTTTAACTTAATTAATTATTCCAATTATGGCCAAATTGACTTTTAAACTTAATTTTTCTTTAATTAAGTCTTTAGTTAAGCCAATTAAACCCATTAAAAATTTAATTAAGTCCTTAAACTTAATTAATTCTTTTAATTTTGATTAAGTTGGATTTTAATCTCCATTTTTTTTGTTAAGTCTTTCTTTAGCTCATCGTGTTAAAATATCTCAGTCTGGTTATTTTGGTTTGTTGTAGCTCGAGAGCTTATCTCCTCATGTTCCAAAAATATTTTTGGATTTTTTTGATTTGTATGTATTTAAAACAATTTTTAGGAGATTCAAAATTGAGTTATGAAATATATTCTCAGGGTGAAACAAGTTTTATAAATTTGCAATTTGGGTTGTATAAATCACAAATATCCTTGTATATGTTTCTTAGCTTGAACTTTACAATTTCCATGCCAATTCAAATTTTATAACTGCAATATCTTTTATGATTATTTTCACCAATACTTTTTAATAAGTACATAGATAAAGAATAGATAGATTAACAAGTTTAGATTGGAGCTAAGTTTAGGATTATTTAGATAAAAAAAATTATAAATGAATATGCTACAGGATCATATATGTGATTAGCATTCAGATTTCAGAAAGATAATCTGCCTTGAGCACTAACCAGTAGGTACAAGAAAAGATGTGTTTCGCTATCCAAATTTATTTTGTTTCCATATGTTAACTAATGCATCTTGGTTTAAATGTTATTGTAATTCATGGACTTTTTCCATGGTAGGTACAAGAAAAGATGTGTTTCGCTATCCAAATTTATTTTGTTTCCATATGTTAACTAATGCATCTTGGTTTAAATGTTATTGTAATTCATGGACTTTTTCCATGATCGATACAAAATTAACACCATAAAGTTTAAGAATTTTTAAAAAAGAAGCCATATCTAAATATCAAAGTTTTAATTTCTCATACTTCTATGGCCTACTAACCTCTGTTTCTGCAAACTCTTTATTTTTTCTTTAATTTCTAAGCTCACAAGTCAACAAATGAAAAACAAAAAGGCCCCATAAAATTTTCAAAGAAACCCCATAAATTATTAGCTTCCAATGAACTAGGATTCTAATCTACTTGTCTTAGAAATCCACAAAATCCTAGTTAAACAGTTTTATCATTTGGTTATCATGTATACAAGTTGTTACTGATTTAGCTCACGAGCTTGATAATATCCGTCATTGTTTAGGTTTGAACTAGATAACTGGCTCGCACTACTCTACTAGACGAGTTACTTTTCTATCAACGTAAAAAAGAATATTCATGTGATATTAACATTTTAAAATGAGTAAAAAAAATCTAAAATTTTGTTAATTGAAAGAGGTCGCACATTTATCAGGGTAGTGACCCGAAAAGCACACAAAGAAATCATGAATCGAGCATAAAAGGGTTGAGGGAAAATATCATAAATAATAATAATAAAGATCAAATCTAAAACATCAAAACATAATAAAAAATCGAGCTTGCATAATTTTTCAACTTGTTTTTTTACATAAACAAAATCCCAGATGTAAATCAAAAAACTTATGCACGCATCTAACTAACAAATCAATAATCATTGTGTAAATAAATAAAGAAAAATAATCAACAATAAAAAAAACAAAACTAAAAACACTAAGAGAAAAATGTAGATCAAGATATTTAATATCGCAACACAGGTAATTTACCCAATTTTGTTTAATGAATTTATTAATCAAAATAAATTTGTAATATAAACCGATACACACATTAAATTTATTAAATACAATAAAAGAAAATAAAATTATGTAAGGTTGCACATATTAAAAATCTTATGAAAAAAACAAATGTTTATTTAAAAAAAACATTAATATATATATATATAGAATTTTAAAAAATATCACAGATGAATCATTTCAACCTCTTTAAAAATTAAACACACTCATTATCATTAAAAAATAACCACAATCTAAAAAAGTCTAAATAAGCAAAAAAATCACACATAATGGGTACTAATTAAAACAAAAAAAAAATATTTTACAAAATACATAGAAAATAAGGCATTGATAAAAAAATATTCAAAATAAAAAAAAAAACGAATTAAGCTAGATGCTATTAAGCCTGGCAAGCTAGGCCCATCAAGTAACGACCTACGTTGAGCTTGCTAGGCCAGGCCCAAGCACACGTGCCTTTATTTTTTAAAAAGTTAATGGGGGTTGGAGCTCCAATCATTTTAAAAAAAAATGTGTCACTTGTATTAGTAGACAACGTGTCATCTCAAAATCCCTGGAATCCAACCTTTGTGGTGGCTAGAAAAACAGGTCCCAGAGTTTGTTTTATAAACAAACCTATTTTTGGCCTAAAACATCTAGAAAACACTCTAGGAATCTTGTAAAACCAATCTAGGGCCTTTAAAAACACAAAAACCCGACACAAAATCCAAAATTTTCTCAAGCTCAGATTTGTTTTTTTAGACATTTTCAAGGTAATAAAAAAGTCTCATTTCAACTCCCCTCATTATATGGAACCATTTAACACAAAAATCAACTGTTTTGGTGGTCATAATCATCGCCAACGTGTCCACTTTCTCTATTTATACTGAAATTCAGTGACTCCCTCTCTTTCCCTCTCTTAAAAAAAAGACAAAATAAGAAAAATAAAGTTCGATACCAAAATTAATTTTATAAAAATTAAAGGGACCAATTATCTAATAGCTAAAAACTACAGGGGAGTAAAATGAGCTTTTATAATAAATTTTAAATTCACCATCTATTTTACTCATCTTTTCATTTAAGTTTCATGTTTTTAATTTAACCATTCATTCTAAAAGAATATGTAATTTAGTATTGATTTGAGTTAAAATTCATGCAAAATAAAAGTTAAAATACCAAAACAAAAATTAAAAATACTATTTCAATTCACAATATTATAATATTACATGAGAAGATGTTACTAACACCAAAAACTAATCTCTTTTAGTATACTGTGCAATTCATTATATCTGCATGGTCATGCAAAAAGTTCAAGTATTTTAGTCAGGGAAGATTCTTTAAATTCCAAGATTTGAAACAAAAAGAATGAAAGAAATAAAATATATGAAATAGAGTCTTACTTGAGTTTTATTCATTCCTAATTTCCATCATTCCCTTCCCTCTCTTCTCATTGCCATCATCTTCATCAAGTGCTCATAAAATCACCAGCACCAGAAGCCATCATCATGATCACTCATGCAATCAAAATTTCAAACAGATTAAAAAAACCCTCTTAAGAAAATAATTGATCATATAATATCAAAAAATCATCTCAATCTAATAGCTTAAACTGTTAAATGAGGTTTCAAGATATGATTTATATTATTATTTAACACACTCCTTCAAGTGAAAGTCATTTGGGCTTGAAACTTGCAAACCCACATTACCTTGTGCTTTATTTTTATTAAATAAATAGGGATGATGAGATTCGAACTCATAACCGTTTGGTCATCAAGACTATGATACTATGTTAAAAAACCATCTCAATCCAATAACTTAAACTATTAAGTAAGATCCCAAGATATATTATTCTCTAACAAATAGAATTGATCTGATTGAGTGATAAAATCAGTGCAAGAAAACTCTAATTTAGAAAATAATAAAGTAAGTTTTGAGGGTTATTAATAAAAAAAAAAAGAGAAAAAAAAACATTTTGAAATCAGAGACGAAGAAACCACTATTTGAAACCAGAGACAGAACCGTCGGCTCTTTTTTTTTCTTTCCCTCTGTACTCTGCTACAAAGTGACGTCAGTGGGCATGACCACGTGCAGGGCATAAATATTCGGGGCGAAGGATGGGTCCCAGACATGTGTCGAGGGATTCGAAGGTGAGAGCTACGTGGACCAATGGGATGGTAGAAAGTGATTGGATCTCATCCCTTGCTCTCGTCCACGAATTCTTGCTTTCTGTTTTGATATCTGTTACGCTTCCTTGTTTTGATCTCCTACCCACGTGTCAGAACGTGCCTCACCCAGCAAAATTAAAAAAATATTAACCACTAAAAAAATTCAAAAATTTGTTTTTGTACCAAAAAGAAAAGAGAGAGAGAGAGAGAGAGAGTGCGGTCTGGTGTAGACTACTAGAAAAGAAGAAGAAAAATTGTGTAGAAACTTCTGGAAATCAGTGGCTGCGATTCGATTAGGGTTAACGTTTTGCAGTAAAGGCGGAGGAGGAAGATTTCGTTTACTTGGATTCTTTTTAGGTGAGTTTTACTCCGCGAGATCCGGTTTGGTCTGTGGTTTATGGCTTGTTTGGTTGCTGAGAATTTGTGAGAAACGAAGAGTAACAGTCCAATTATTATGCTTGTTTTAGATTTAAGATTTATTTTTATTTTGAATTTTGATATTTTTTTTTATTATAGTAATTAAAAAAGAGTTGAGAAATTCCTCTGGTATGTTTATATATTGGATTCAGAAAGAAAAGATTTGCGTGTAGTTGAGTAACCAGTAAAGCAAGACTAATCCCTGATTAATTCTCTGCTACAAACTGGCTAGGTTAATGGTATTTCTGTAAGTATTTAACTCTAATTTGTTGAGTTCTGGTTTGAAACAGATGCGTGAAGAATCTAGTTCTCTTCTGATCCGAATACACAGAAATTGACTGTTAGTTTTTCTTTTCTTTTTTGGAGGGGGCATTAACTTTCAACGAAGAACATGACATCATATAAAGAAATTGTGTGTGGCCTCAATGGTGGGTAGGTGATTGTGGAGGAATGTCAGATTTGTGCATGTATGAGGTAGGGATTCTTTTGAGGTTAATTTTTTTTTCCAAATAGTATAGTTTTGTGATGCCTTTATGTGTGTTTGTGGTATTTGATCATTCTTGTATGTTGTTTCAGGTTAAGCCCATTATGCGAAAAATAAAAAATATTCAGCTATTCAGTTTTAGAACAACAATTGGTCAGGACGGATTTGTCTGCATTTAGTAATCTATTAACGTACTCAGAATCACAGTCTTTCTGGCTTCTTGGGACTTTTTTTTTGGCCTGAAATATTGAGTGAAAACATACCCTTTGCAACCACTGACAGCTATTCATTTATTTTGGCGGTTTGAAATTTATTTGCAGCTATCATATTATCCTTACCGTAGAGTTTCTAAATTCCATTAATTATGTGAAGAAGCTCTCATATTGGGATCAAGACCAATCATCTCACTCACTTTTTATTGGGTCAATACTCCTGATAATATGCACGTCTTCTCTGGCCAATAAATAATTAAATGCAGCGCAATCTTCAGTTTTTGTTCTTGTCTCATACCAAATTATTAACTTCCATTTTCTATGTGTTTTTATTGTGTTTCTCATGAAGATACTGATGGCTACAGTGTGTTTCTAATAATCTATGGCAGCTTGAAGATAATCTGTGGGATGAATTCAGTGTGAGTGATGATCACATAGTACCTCATCCTGGTCATGAATATGGAGATCGCTTTGTAGCTCAGGGCATCAAGCAAAAGAAACCTGAAAGTAAGATAATTAATGTTGCGAATAATGAAGATGATTCGCTTACCTATAGCACTCAGGAAGAGGAGGAAGCTAGCTTACCTACTCTGGTAAAGAAGGATACAATGTTAGAAAAGGATTCGTGGTCTAACACACCTGATGGTGTGTTTCCTACCTCACGAGATAGTGGCGCAGTCAAAGATTTTATAACAATAAGATCTGAAGAAACAAGCATGTCCAGTCATTGTTTAAAAAATGGGAATATTGATTCAGTTGGCAGTGAGTTCTGTGCCAGTGATCCTACATCAGATGAAAAGTGTTCCGCAGTTGATAATAACCTGTATAGTTATCCACTCAGTCACATTTCAAAGACAGACAATGATCTCAGCTTCTTTGATAATGACCGTGAAGACAAAGAAAGCAGTGATCCCTTATATTACGGGTGGCCTGATGATATAGGAAATTTTGAGGATGTTGATAGGATGTTTAGGTAGTCCAACCTTTCCCCTTCTATATCATCATCATCATCATCATCATCATCATCATCATCATCATCATCATCATCATCTCTACTTTTGAAAATTCACACTACTGGTGGAATTATTTGCAATCTCTATAATTAAATATATTCATTTTATGAGTGATACAGTTTTGTATGATCTATTTGAGTACACGCGCGCGCGCGAGCACGCGTGAGCATGTAAATATGCATAAGAGTTGATGTATACATCTGTATGTATTTGCACACAAAGACACATGTACTCTTGCATGATATCTATAGGTTTATCTTGCAGAAGTTGTGATTCAACATTTGGGTTGGGGAGTCTGAGCAATGAAGATGACTTGTGCTGGTTTTCATCTTCTGATTTCACTGAAAGATCTGATGATGCGTTGAATCTGGGTTCCAAGTTCTTAAATTCTGAGGCAAGTGCATTGGATAGTGTATCAGAACATCCTGAAGCTTCACAACTAAGCAGTGATGACCCTTCAGTCTATGATTCCAACAAGAAAAGCATTTTCACAGATGACAAAATAAGCTCCAGGACTTCCAGTGCTGTTGACCATTCTTCTCTTGGTTACTTAACATTTCTGAATGGGTCAGAGACAAAATCTGCAAGTATGGATGACTTGGTACTCAAGGAAAAGGTTGGTGAAGTCTTCATGTTTTTGAACAATATCTTCTTTTCAATTCTGTTTAGATTAGCCGATATCACCTGATCTGAACTTGTTTGGGATGGAGGCTTACTTAAGATTGAGGTGGGGAGTTTGACTTGCATGTGTAGAATTGTTAGTTTTGATGGAGCCTTTAGTTGAGTAAGAGTTCAATTTCAACATTTCACCTCCCATCACCATTGCAAAAGTTGAATGGTGAATTATATGTATACGTGAATTCATTGGGGGGGGGGCGCTTCCATAAGCATTTTAGTTGATTGCCAGGTTACATATTTATATGTATACGTGAATTCATTGCTTTGTTGATTGTGTGGTTGCATGACAGATGAATTGGAACAAAAGGCAGGCAAGGCACAACAACCGATTTGAAGGAAGGAGAAAAGACAGTGATATTGAAAATGGTTCTTTTCCTCTCAACGTTAACATGAAGCATTTCGCAGATACAAAGCATTCATCTGGAGACTCATCCCATCAAGTTTTACCTCTTCTAGGCATCCAGCAGCATAAACAAATAATAGGATCCAATTCCTTAAATTACATGCAGACACATATTCCATTGATACACATCGACTACAGTCATTCTTCAGATCAAATTTCGACCTGTCCAACTCAATCTAGTGTTAAATCTGAAAACAATGGCTACCCATCTCCTTCTCCAAAGGAGTCTTCCCATGCATCAAATCATGTACGGTCCATTGAGAGTGCTAATGGTCCTGACTTTGAGGCTCCTGCTATAACAACAAATGAGAATGAGGAAAATCTGTATCATTGCCAGGAACCATCATCTGGTAGGAATCTCAAACCTGCAAACATGGTAGGCCCAGCAGAATTTTATGGTCCAGTTTCAGCTAAGAAGGTAGCCTGTCAGTCTGAATATGATATCAAAGGAGTTGGCACAGGGATTCCAGCAGAACTAGACACTTCAAATGCACAGGAGAGCTCTTGCATGAGTTCTGTGTTGGATGGAATTTCACTAGAAGCAACTAGTTTTCGCCAACTTCAACAAGTCATGGAACAGGTGTGGTGGTTTATAAAACTTTGGTTATTTGCATTATATGATTGATATAATAAAAACTGAATCTTCATAGCATTAGAAGAACCTATGTATGTGTGTGCATTTTTCTGTGAGTGCTCTGAATGATTTCACTTGATTGTGTTTAAAATATTATGAAATATGAAAACTTGGTTCACAAAATGCAGCATAACCTTGCAATTTTAAAATAGCAGCATAAACTATTAATGTCAATTTTCGACATGCTCTCTCTCTTGTCAGTCCATGGTGTAAATCGGTTTCATTCAAAGCCTCCAAAGGTTTATATTCAGAGTGAAAAAAGGGTAGTGATTGTGCAACAACTATTACAGAGTGACAAAATACCAATAAAAAGCATTGCATAGTCTTAAGCTATTATGTATGGCTATACGGGAAGCCAATGGGAAAATGTTGACTGACCTTTAGATAATATAAGAGATGGTCAGTAACATACTTCTTTTAATGATATGGAATTTTCTAGTTTGTGCTGTTATTATGGTCAAATTATGATTGTTGTTTATATATCTGCAAATGTGTATGTATGCATGGGATCTGAGCATTTGACATGATAAAAAAAGGCTTCTAGATATTTCTCTTGGTGATGATCATTCTCTGCACATAAAAACTCTGCACGAGCAGTATCCTGCCATTATTATTATTATAAAGTCAATATTGTGGGATTTAGTGATCTGAACCTGCCTGAATTCAGTTGGATATTAGGACAAAACTATGTATAAGGGATAGCCTGTATCGCTTAGCTAGAAGCGCTGAGCAAAGGCATAATCATAGGAATGGAAGTGGTGGCAAGAGAGATGGCGGAGACAGAAGTGGGGAATTGATGGCTGAAGAAGCTGACAAGTATGGTCACACCTTTCTCTCTTTTATTTTCTCCGTTTTTTACTTTCATTCTTTTTCTTATTTGTGCAGTACTTCTTAAGTTAAGATGCATGTTATTGTTTATTGATTGTAGTTATTCTTGTTATGATTGAGTAATCACAATTTGTGTGTGAGGGTGTGTTTCGGGGGGGGGGGGGGTGTGGCATGTGTGCTTTAGCCGGGTACTAACTAGTCGGAATTGCCTAGCTTCAATTCTATGTGTGTTTACATGTGCTGGTTTGAATATGAATTGCATAATTTTCATGCCTTTCATTCATTCTTTGAAGTGGAAATAACCTATGTTATCATGTCATGTTTGTTGATATAACATGGGTTAAGCATTGGTGAAGCAACTAATATTTGTTTCATGATAAGGTCGCTGGGTTTTTTGTAGAGTTCTTTAAACGATACCATAGTTTATCCCAAACCCCCTTGCATGGTACTTTCTCAAAAATTGGTCTAGTGGGCTAAAGTTCCGCTGTGCTCCTTCATGTGGCAAGAATTTGACTCGGGCAGTTGAGCCCAACATTAAGCTTGAGTTTTTTCCAGCAAGAAGTGAAAGTAACCAACAAGTAGGCCCCGCATAGAGGGCATGGATGGTATGTATGCTTTAGCTGGTTTGAATATGAATTACATAATTTTCATGCCTTTCATTCATTCTTTGAAGTGGAAATAACCTATGTTATCATGTCATGTTCCTTGATATAACCTGGGTTAAACATTGGTGAAGCAATTAATATTTGTTTCATGATAAGGTCGCTGGGATTATTTTAGAGTTCTTTAAACGATGCCATAGTTTATCCCAAACTCTCTTGCTTGGTAATTTCTCAAACATTGGTCCAGTGGGCTAAAGTTCCTCTGTGCTCCTTCATGTGGCAAGAATTTGACTCGGGCAGTTAAGCTAAACATTAAGCTTGATATTGCACCTCTATGTGGGGCCTACTTGTTGGTTACTTTCACTTCTTGCTGAAAAATAAAAAACTCTCCTTCTCATCTCCTTTTATGTCCAATTTGATTGATATGCTACTTAGGCCAGACACCTATTCAAGGTTAATTTATATCCAAGAATTTCAGGCTTGTCTTGGTTTGTATTTGCTGATGTCTTAAGCCTATAAGTGTGCTTATTTTTAAAAGGGGAGCGATGCAGCACAGAGTGATTTATTTAGATATCCTAGACTGACTTGATTTGTTCAGTATATGTTTTTTTTCTCTGTCTGTGTGATCACATGTCTGCTTATGTTTGTGTGCAACTTCTATTATGATTATGGGTTGTTAGGCAATCATCAATCTTGTTGCGTCTCCTGTTTAAAGGTGATTATATAATATCTGTGAATATAGGTCTGTAGACTCAGCTATGAAAAATCATTTACATTTATGTCATTTCTTGTCTCTTATTTCTTTTCCTTGTCATAACTCATATCGTCTGATCCATTTATTCTGTGTCCAAAAATGGCAGCTAATGACCCAGCACATTGAAATTTAATTTAATAAACTCTGTAAAGAAGTTACCCTAATATATATGCTGTATTTGGAGGACAAGTCAATTACCATTAAGTGTTCAACAACTAGTGATCGGTGAGGAATAATCTTAAAGGAAAATGATATGATGATCGATGGGATTTCAGTGGGTCCATTGCGGTGAAATGTGATTAATGCCATCCCTCCTCGGTGGTTAATGCCAGGACAAGAAGATGGAGGCGTTGCAAAGCTTGTTAGTGCTTCCATGGTGTCAGCCATTGGAACTGAAATGTTTTTTGGGATGTTACAAAGTAGCAGTAAATCTTTTGTGAAATCGATATGATAGATAGAAGGCAGAGTTAAGATGAAAGGGAAATTTGAGCTTATCAAATCTTACAAAAGATTTATACATAAATGATTGTTTAAATAAAAATTTGGGTTGGAATATCTCATGTAGTAGATGATGGATCAATGAGATAGAGGGTTTATTTGAAAGATTTAGCTAATTGAGATTTGAGACTTTATTGCAAGCAATATAAGGGTTCGGAGGTTGTTCCGCGTTTGCACAGTTCAAGGCTTCCTCCCACGAAGCTGCACCGGAGCCAAGCATTTCATGGCACTCTTATTGGGTTGGAATTGGGTGTTGACCTGGGTAATTATGTACGAAGGCTAGAGAATTGATACTTTGAGTGAATGTTGTTTGAAGAGAGTTATTCACTTGTAAGGGAGGGTGTTGTTTTACTTGGAACTATTATGGTTCAGCTAGATAAACAGATTGAAGAGAATGGCATAACTGAGTAGATTATCCCTCAGATACATTTTCTTAATCTCAAATATCAATGCTGTTTCCTTTTGTTTTCTGGATTTGAGTAATTATTCTGAAATTATTACTCTTTTAGTGTTTGAAGGGATCCTTTGGGTGTGTTGGGTTTTAGCTAAGGCATAAATTGATTTAGATTTCAAATTTCACTGGTGTGCCTCATGTATCAGAATTGAAAGGAGTTTTATTGTTGAGCCTTTGGAGAATGAGGGTGATGGTAGGCATCTAAAGAATTCTGTATTTCTGAGGGTTAATGCCAGGACAAGAAGATGGAGGAGTTGCAAAGCTTGTTAGTGCTTCCATGGTGTCAGCCATTGGAACTGAAATGTTTTTTGGGATGTTACAAAGTAGCAGTAAATCTTTTGTGAAATCAATATCATAGATAGAAGGCAGAGTTAAGATGAAAGGGAAATTTGAGCTTATCAAATCTTACAAAAGATTTATACATAAATGATTGTTTAAATAAAAATTTGGGTTGGAATTGGGTGAGGAGGTCTTTTGGGATGTTAGCATGTTTGTTAAACAAATGTAAGAGAAAATTTTGAACTTATCAGATCTTACAAAAGATTGAGAAAACTGGAGTTTCCTTGATCTTTAAAAAACTCTACTTTGATGAAACAAAGACAAACCATCACCTGGACAATGTATTGAAGAATCTTTTATTACAACTGAAATGGGTATGGGAGATGATTACGGCTTTATGTGCTGATAGGATTACATTTGATGTGTTGGGAGATTTCCACGTTCATGAGATGGTTATAGCAGCAAGTAGGTTGGCTTGTAAAGGACACAAGGGTCTTGTTTGGAAAGCAAACTATTTTGTTGAATAAATGTAAAAATTGAGTCAAAAAAGATCTCATTAATATGGTAAAGAATACATGAAAGAATACACGGTACTTGCTCAGGGTATCCATAGAGTTAGAGGGTCTGATTGTAAAAGAAAAACTTTGAAATACTCACATCTTCAAGACATCATTTTTAGAGAGAAATTTATATTGGACAGTATAGAAGAACTACTAAAAGAGAAATGCACATGGCATGAGAATAACCCGTTCTCGTAAGAGCAAAAGAGAACAGAACAATGTTAAAAAAACTTTCTAATTCTGTATGTTTGCTAAGGATATTATAGTAAAAGCATCAGTACATAACACCATAAAGATGCGAGAAAAACTATTTTGTCCTATTTTAATGGGAGGAAAGTTGTTTGTCCTGGAAGATTCTAGTGTTTCCTTCATTCCGAATGGTCCAAATCATAGAAAATATTGCACACTTCTATGGCACCTTCCCTTGTTTGATCTCCAAAATCCCATTTGCATGCAAGAGTAGGTCTTCTGGAGAATTAGCGAAAATCTCACATAACATGTTTATTCAATTTTAGAGATTTTATAATTGGCAAAAAAGTAGATTCGCCTAGCATTATTATGTTGAAAAGACTTGTTCGTTGATAGGCACTAGCATCTTTTACTGTTCTCAATATATGAAAAGATTGGGTGATGCATGGGGATGAACATGCAATGAAAATGGTTGCTTTAGTTGCATTACGTTAACCCAAAAAAATATTTGTGATGAGAGGGAGAATATTATCAGAAACCAAATCAATTTATTTGCTAATTAAATTTCTGATTGTAATGGCGCACTGAAATGAGTAGGATTTAGTGCGTTTGATCTCAGATATCTTGCTTTGCCAGCTCTATGAGATACAATTAGGAAGGCTCCCATTGAAGGTATAGAAGAATATTTAAGTTTTGGAAGAATTTTTCAAAACAGTTGGAGAACCAAGGGGAAATGTTACCTGAGTAATTTGCTAGTTTCACTTGTAAAAGGCCTTTATGCTATTGGCTAGAGCTCAAATTCTTGCTCTTTTAGTGGTTATTATTTTTGTGTATTTTAATGGTTTTCCTCATCCAGGACCGGATTAATGGATATGGAAACTGATACCAATCCAATAGATCGATCAATAGCGCATTTGCTGTTTCACAGGCCATCAGACCCATCTTTGATGCCTGCTATTGATGCCTCGTCTCTCAAGTCTCACACCATGGTAAGTTTTCACATATCTACTTAACATTTAGTATTTCATTTTGTATTGCTGTGTAAATTGTAACCTTACACTGGAAGTAAATCGACAGATTAGCAGCTTGCCGGTGATGACCAAGGAACATTGGCAGGAGGAAACTGCCACTGGTGCGGATGGAAGTCTGTTGATGAGTAATGACAAACAGTAAGTTAGCATTAACACAAGTGCATTCATAGTAAAAGGTGTTCTATTTTCAAATCACCACAGTTCTTCATGTGTAATAACATTGGTTGAGGCACTGCCGGACATACTTCTTAAGGTTTGGTTCCGTGTTTTAGATCTGATAATTTCTCTGATGTATAATGTAATTTTTGTTGATGTTTGTCACTGTAGCAGTTATCATGACAAGGTACATATTTGCTGAGATTTTTTTGTTTATTGGTTCCATCATGTCACTAACCATCTGGTTCGTGGAATCTATTTCAAATTCCTACATGATTGTATGAGTTTGTCTTCAACTTTTGAAATCTGTAGGCATTAGGGTAAATAATTGCTTTTAGAATCTACTGAGAAACTTGGAAAAGGAAGGAAGGGGTCACTGCCTAGAGGTTTGGTTGGCATTCAAATACTGGGATTTAATATATATATATATATATATATATATATATGAATTCAGCATTCTAACGAGTAGGATTTGATGTTTGTTTGATATTAATATGCTTTTGAAAATGACAACTATTTTTAGGTGAGCTATGTTGGTTAATATATGTTTTGTTCAAAGCAAAGCATGTGTCACTTTGAAAGATTTAAAGGAAAACGGTGTCATTTTACAAGGAGACTGCTTTATTTTTTAAAGAAATCAGCCAGGGTATTTTATGCTTTTAAATAACACAGCTACATTTAGAGATCGAATATATGATTAATCCTTAAAAACATAGAAAACATTTGTTCAAAGTTGTTTATATTAAATTACTCTGAGCAAAATAACATAAAATGAATAATATGTTTGTTGTGATTGTAACACTTCTCTTTAAATGCCATGAATATTTCAGTAAAAAAAAATCTAAAATCTAAAAATGGCTTTTTCATTAAAGGAAAATCCTAATTTACTCTCTTTATTTGGTTACAAAGAAACCAATAGATCTGGTAGATTGGAATGTTGATCTTAGATCGTGTTTGGAACTTAAATATATTTAATTAAAGAAATAAAAATATAAATGTATGAATAAATATGTTTATAGGATAGTGAATTTTTATCCTTTTATAAAATATAAATGACAGAGTACATGTCTTGCCTATTTCAATATTCTTCATCTTTTTCTTTTTTTGGTGATGTGTGGTCCAGTCTCGCAATGAGTATCTACATCATTAATTATGGTTTTTTACGCATCTTATCTAGGACTTGAGGTTGATAACTTGTTATTCTGGTGATGTGTGGTCCGGAATTTACATTCCTTGTTATCTAGGACTTGAGGTTGATAACTTGTTATTCTGGTGATGTGTGGTCCGGAATGTACATTCCTTGTTATCTAGGACTTGAGGTTGAGATGGGGTTATTGTGCTTCCCTGTAATGTTAAGTTGATCCTTGATTTGACATAATATAATCTAATTTTATTAATTAAAAATAATTGAGATTTTTTTTAAGATTAAATTTGATAATGAAACAAAAAAACAACATTTTCTTTCAAATTTTTTACTATTCATGAGGCATGCTTTTTAAAATTTTGGTCCTTGGAGTTTTCATGTTTTCATTTTTTGCTCCCTTTGTTGATTGGATTTTTAATTTTTATTCAAAACTTTATTTTATTCATTTTTAGTCCCTAAATATAAGAGAGGAGAGTGACTTCGAAAAATGAGAAAGAAGATAAAGTTTTCGGTTGACCACTTACCGACAATAAAAAAACAAGATTTTGGTGTATCATTTAGAAGTTTTTGATCATTTATCTTACTGTAATAAGTAGATCGGGCTAGATTAGACTTCAAGCTTTTTTTATTATTCAAATGATTTTTTTACAGATTAAAGGTTATTTAAGGTTAGAAATGAGTTTATTAATGTCTCTAACATGTTTTTAGGCATTTTCAAGTAAAATAAAGGTTGAAAATGATTTTTTTAAATCCTAGAATCATACGTTAAGTTTTTTATCACCTTTTTAGTGGCTAAAATTTGTAACAGCTGGTGATGCTTGTTTTTTTTAAAAAAAAAAATCAGGTGCCCAACATGTTTTGTCGTGGTGTGCATAGCATCGAATGACATGTTTTCCTCTTGGGTTGTAGGGGTTTCAAGTGTGTTGGGATTAATCATAAATTTATGATTTTGCAAGGTTCAAGAGTTGCCGCTTAATATTTTGATCACAAGAAAATCTATTAGTTTACAAGAGTTTGAGTAAGAGAACTAGTTGTGTACGAAAAAGATGTATCACTCTCAATACACCCTATCTATGTAAGCTGCATTATTGATTGTTTTGTTTAGGTCATTTTTTTTCTTAATCTGTTTAAAGTTCAAGAAAGATTCTTCTCAATAATGAGGTTCTTATCTCTGTGGACGTAAGACATCATCTCTATCAATAAGAAGGTCACTGACTTATCATGCTAAAATCTAACCTTTTTAATGCTCAAATTTTAATGATGTATTTGTATTTTTAATAGCCGAGGATATATTTTACAGTGTGATTTTATACCCTAAAATATTAAAGTTTACAATTAATTCTCAACATTTTATTTTTTCAATTCATTTAATTTAAAATCAAAATATGCATTGCATTGTAAAATTTATACTCCAAATATTAATTAAATAAATTGATTTTTTTATATATATTTTTAATTTAAGCCAAGTGCTCATGGTTTTAATAAACAAGTTA
>Ga0307515_10011831_pt1 | contig 16508 bp, 8 predicted proteins | sample 17_EM_MG_FD_194513 | JGI IMG/M metagenome (GOLD analysis project Ga0307515, IMG submission 194513) | Populus trichocarpa ectomycorrhiza microbial communities from riparian zone in the Pacific Northwest, United States - 17_EM | ecosystem: Host-associated > Plants > Roots > Unclassified | place... | reverse complement strand
TAGCGCATCCTCTGTCTCACTCGCTATCAGAGCAGGCCACATCGGGCAGTCGTCAGCAGCAGGCCTCAGGCAGCAGGCCGCACACGTGGATCCAGAGACTCACTCCCTATCAGAGCAGGCCACATCGGGCAGTCGTCAGCAGCAGGCCTCAGGCAGCAGGCCGCACACGTGGATCCAGAGACTCACTTCCTATCAGAGCAGGCCATTAGACACGCGTTAGCAATTAATTATCATGAAGTTGCACCGCTTGGAATCTGCGAAACCTACAGTTGTTGTGCGAAATCCAGTGTGACTTTAATATCCTCCTTATCAACTTCAACAACAAGTAACTCTACCAAGCCGGTACGGCCGAATATGACAGCATTAACCAACAATTCGCTCTTGGGCGTGTCGTTTTCTGTGTTGTAATTCTCCAAGAATAGTCGGGCTGAGTTCACATGGCCGAACATAACTACAAGATCTAACGGTGTACAGTAATTATTGTCGGTGGAATTGATTGCGGCGTCGCTCCCGTTCTGATCATCGCCACGAGTCTTGACCCTTTGTAGCAACAAACCCACCACTGATTCATTCCCTTTCATAGCGGCCAAATGCAGAGGAGTCCTTCCATCGCGGTCTTTGGAATTTGCTTCCACTTTATCTTTCAGGAGTTCTACAGCCTTGTCCTTTCCTGCTACCGCTGCCAAATGTAGGGCGGTTCTTCCGTAGTCGTCTCGTGCTTCTCCATACGCACCTTTCCGCAATAAAATGTTGATCGCATCAATATGTCCGGTATATGCAGCCCAGTGTAGGGGAGTTTTTCGAGAATTATCTTTGATATCGACACTTGCTCCAGCCTGAATAATCGTCGTTATCGCTTGAGCAGAACCTTGTTTTGCTGCACAGTGAAGTGGTCCTATCCCATCTCTTCCACGCATCTCGGGGTCCGCGCCACCCTGCAACAGAGGCGAAACAATCGATTCGAGCTTCTTGTCGTCGACACTTACGAAGGCATAATGCAACGGAGTCCATTCAGCCATGTCTGTAGCGTTTGGATCGGCATTGGCTTTCAATAGCTTCGTCACGACTCCTTCATCTCCTCGTACTGCTGCATAATGAAGAGGGGTCCAGCTAAAGATGTCTCTTGCATCGACATTTCCAGCTATATCGACTTCGTTATAATAGGAAGACATAGTCATGATTTTCGAGAAAATGTCAGGGTGCTGGAAGAAAGCATGTACGCCACCGGAGGACTCAATTGATGTCGCATGGGGTGCAGAATTTTCTGGTAGGTCTAGGTGCTGATGTTTTTCTCTATACAACTCTCTGAAGCTTTGTATGAGACCGTGTAAAGAATCCGAATTCCTCTGGGTATTGAACTCCTTTAATATCCCATCCTTCGTCTCATCCAAATTTTTAACGCCATCTGTGCGCTTTTGACTTTCCCAGAGCTTCGATGTGTTGCTGACAGACATAAAGAGGTGTATCAAGATTGCTGTAACCTTCTGAAAAACCCGGTGGTTTATTCCTAATGTTCTGTATTCCTGAAAAAGTTTTATATATACCGGCACAACCCTCTCCCAGCGTCCTAGCATCTCATGTTCTCGCGTGCGCTGCCGTATGAACTCGACAACCGCCTCCGTTGGGAGTTTCCTGGAGCAACTGAGGGGCGGAATGATGCATATGTATGCCTCTTGTAAATTTCCCAATCCAGTTTGTTGTATAGCGTTGGCGATTCTGGTGAGTACCTTGTTCTCAAGTCCCAAAGAGAGCAAAGTTTCTGGGTCGTCCATTCGAAATAGGTCTCCTCGTGCGATTGAAGTTTCATCCTTATTATCGAGCTTGTTAACCGGAATTTCATTCCCAATCGCCCACATGAATGATGAAAAAATATGTTGCGCGAGTGAAGATTCCAGCGATACGTTTGACACAACTGTCAGAGAATCTATAAACGTAATATTAGAATTATCTTCAGCTGCTGAATTATTGCGTTTCTGCATTGGACGGTAATTACCTGATGTTTCATTATCAGGCCTATCATTCGCAGGTCTATTGTCGTTCGACCCGACACCCACGAACCCTACAGGTCCGGTAAATCCTGAACTCCGTTGGGCATTGTTGCCATCATTGCTTTTGGGCTTATCGTCCCCGCGGATCATTTCTCCAACCCACCATTTTATATCCCTGCTCAAGGCCTCGGATTTACCAGGACCTAAAAGTCCAATAATTTTTCGTTTTAGGTTCTTGTCTTTTCGTAACCAGTCGTTCCCTGATTCCTCTTCCGTGCTTTTATCTGGGGTCTCAGAGATATGAAAAAGCCACAGTGATAACGCTGCCTCTATATGTGTCGCGTCCATTTCCCACATTTCTTTCTTTGCGACTTTGAACTGGATCCCGTGGTTGTCTTCAACATCGCCGACCTTAACTCTCAGGGACCAGGTGAATTCCGTGTGCTCTGTATCATCAAATAGGTTGTTCATTACAGTTTCGATAGAATCCGCAACAGCAATAGACAATGTAGATGCTGGTCCAGTCCAACCTGTGAGTTGCCCTAGGCGTCGCCTTATGTCCAATGCGTATTGCGCCTCCCCCACATCTAAATCTGAATGGGGCGCCGAATGAGATCCTGAATGCGACTGTGGGTTCCTAGGCTCTCCGCTCTCCCAACTTCCAACGCAGGCAATATTGTTATAATTTGTTAATATTTCCCAAGTCAAGCGCTCAAGATGTCTGTCGCCCAGTCCATTTTTCCGAATCTTCCCATCCGGCGGCCAAAAAAAGTTGCTGTTCTTAGCAATTCTTAATGCCAACCAATCCATTTCATGATGCTCATGCAATTTGTTAGGAACAGGGTTCGCAATCAGTCCACGTCGAATCCACGCTCGCCAGATCGTCATCAAAAATATACAGACCAGTTGTGCGATCGATGCTGACCAGTTCATACCGCGCAGACCCTGAAATTGAAGGATGAAGCCACATAGTCCGAGGAATACTCCAAGTAGGGTGAACGCTTCCGTAGAATTCGAGTAAATGTTCTTAGCCCACGTTGAAAAGTTAGAGGAATGCGATTCATCTTCAAGTTCTGCCGGCAAGTTCGTACGTTCATTATCGTCCTGCTTTTGATCATCATTATCTACCCTCCGAGACGTCCGAATCCAGTTGCGTGGACCAGAATCATATTTTCCAAACATAACATATGACTCAAATGACTGATCGCTAACGACGTGGGATTTCTGCAGCCATAGTGCACGGAGCTTTCTGCTTGGTTCGTTCACTTGGTCAGCCAGGTGGTCAGAGGCATCTGGCCCTGACTGCTGTGATTGATCCTGTTGCTCCTCAGGCTGTGCTAGCACATATTCTTTCTCTCCGGTACTTTGCTCTACCACGGCTGAACAAATGAGCATCCCGATCATAAGGATGATGGTCCCGAGAGCCATGATAGGAAACGCGTAAGCTTGTACAGGGCGCCCATTCTTGGGAAATCGCTGGCGAAATTTCGGATGATAAACTGAAAACCCGCAGAAAACCAGCATTCCGAACTGAAGTACAATGCCACAGAGAGCAGCCGCATAGAGCTCGCCGGTTTTACTGCCACCGTGAAGGTTCAACGATATGTTTGGGGCCGATTCTATCTTCCGGGTTAAATTTATGCCTCCCAAGTTTCAAGAGTGCAACTGCGTACCTGTATCTGAGCCAACCTTTTCGAAGGACTGATCCTGATGTGAGCTCCTCGGCGGTGGAGATGTGTTGGTCGGACCAGAAGTCTGCGGTGGTGCTGTGTTCAAAGTCGAGCGTCGGTTGCTCTCTTCGTCTTCATCGGTTTGTCGCTGAAAGAGGTTTTTCAACGTGACTCTCCAAGTCGAGTACTGCTTCAACTCGCCTTTATCCGGGGTTTTTTTTTTGAAGATTGAGATGGAAGAATCCTTATATACTGTCAATGCGGCTGATCAGTAAGCCGCGCGATTAATCTGTTCAATATACTTACGATCAACCTTGAGAAGCTTATCCTTCATAGCGCCCTCTACTGTATACAGTCCGAAAGTGCTCTCGCCTTTGCTGTCCTTCCTGAGTTTATGATCTTGGAGATATATTATTTGCTGCACTTGAGGTTTTCCCATTGTCCTAACGATTCCTTGGCCATTCCACAGCTCGCAGACCTCGTGTGAGGTGGATGACATCAATTCCATCTCTGCAAGGGCACGATTCTCCCGAGCTCTTCCGACAACGGCCCTAAGCCATGGAGGACCGCCAACTCGAATAGCAGCGACAATAGCGGTGAGAATTCCCAATGGCGCCATAGCGAAGATTATATGATCCAGCCAGCCCACTATTCACGTCAGATCAGCCTGAAGCATACCGATACGAGTACTCAACTGGACTGGCTTATAAATTGTTTAGCAAATTGCTCTCCAAAAAGCGCAAGCAGCCTAGACGATACCAGTCAGTATCTGCATTGAAGGGAGTTCAGTGCGTATTCGCGTACGGCGCTAAATCGGAGAAAAGGTTGTTCGAAGAATCATCGCCCGAATCAGCGGCTGCGGGCGGGATTGCCCAGACAACTGTCAGAGCAATAAGAATCGTGCTTGTACTCATGGCGGGCGCTATTTCGATTCTCAGGAGCACGTGACGTGGTGTTGGATTTAGCGAGGAGAGACGGGGCCAATCTCGCTACTTATACAAATTGAAATTTGAGCCGCGTTGGAAGCAAAGAACACAATGAAAAGCTGTGGAAAGGTTCTCCAGAGCGGTGGCAGGAAGACTGGATCGAAGATTGGACGAATTCGAGTGGCGGCGCTAGCAGCGAACTCTAATTGATTAGCTTTCCGGCGTGCGACAGCGAAGTGCCGAATGAGATCGGGATTCATATGTAAAGGATCGCCCCGCACGGATCACATGCCTTATTTAGGCCCCCAGACAACAGGATATTTTGAACATGACGCCCTACACGACAAGGTATTGAAATCCGTTTGTCGCTGGCGCGTAGATAACTACCAGGCTAGTAGCGGCACAAAACGTAGAGATAAGATCTTATGCATCGGTATTTTTCGGGCTAGCTAGTCCTAAAGCAGTGTAGTATGGCGGTGTTTAATACACGGTACATATTAAAGGGAAGACCTTCGAAAGGTCACCTGGCATCATTTGTAGCGCTGCATAATGCCAGATCCATTTGTTCTTATTTGTTCGCTCTCTCAGCCGTGTTAGCATGCAAGTTCAAGACATTGGGGCGAATAAGATGCTACACTTTGGGCTGCATGTCTCTTGCGGCACTACACCCAGAACGCTATCACCGAACACGTATCCGATTTACTAACTTCATACTATTGGGTAGCAGAGGGGATCGGTAGTTGACTTTTTTACATTATTTCTGAGAATGGGTGTGGGGACGCGCCAGCACATGCTGGATGTAGAAACCATTCGGTCTCAAAATCGGGAAGAGGATTGCAGTGCAACCCCACGGGTTTGATTGATGCATTTCAGCCGCACTGAAAATTTTCCTGACGTACTTATGGACTTGTGACAGCCAACAGGTGGGAAGTATGAAGAGATAGGGGGAAGTGCATATGTAGACATCGCCGAAAACGTAATCAAGACCGACTCTCGCCGTTACGATCCAGTTAACCCTTACTCCCACTGCTAAATCCATGTCGTTCCGATCATCAATTTCTGCGCGCTCCCTGCGATCATATCTCCGCATAAATCTCATCTTCGCAGCTCGTCGCGGCCGCCGCTCGTCTAATAACTCTTTGGCATGCTCGAGATTATATTCCCGCTAGTTGCAGGTGGTACGGTCTTTTGTTGTATCGGGCCCATATGGGAAATCCGGTAATCTTCAGGAATCCGATTAGAGCTTCCGCTGTCGTCACCGATCGTAGCTTGACAAATGACAACCGAAGGTACCGCATAATGTGTAGTCCAGTCAAACTCGCTACAGTATAATCTACCAATTTATAGCGTCACAGGACGCTAGATCTATTGCTATTATTTGTCCACCTGTCTGGCTTCTTCCATGCAGTTTCACAACTTCAGGACGAATAAAAAGATGCCATTGGTTGCATATGAGACAAAATACAATGCTTCTATTTGTCCGGTTCCAAGTTCTGCTGGATTGCCATCTGGGGCCCAGCGCCAAGTCGAATAGAAACTGCTATTGATGCCGGGCATGCAATCTGTACGTAGCCGTATTATCCGGATGGATTTGTCTTATTCGTAGCTCATGCAGGGGAGTTCAGCAGCAGTTTTATTCGCCTTTGAAGTCTCGAAGTCCAGCAAGCCAAAAACTCGACAATTAGAGCAGCGTATATGTTCCGACCGATAGGCGAATCTGTCAGTTCGCAAACTTTGGGGGACAGTTTGCGAGATAATGGCCAATTCGCAAGAATGGCTCGCAAATGGGTTATTTTATGCGAACTCAAAAGAATGGGATGTATTATGAATATTCACAACCATCCTCTTCCACTTCATGTGCCTTTCTACAAGCTGATATCTGGGATTGAGTTCTGTCTAAACTATCGCCTTTTGATCCCCTTCCTCACGGAGTATGAGGCAGCACTGTTCCTTGCTATTCCCTTGTTCCTATATGTACTACAGCCCAAGCTGAGAGAGAAAATACAGATTAGTACATCTTCAACCCCCAACGGCCCATATTGACATACCAATATCGGTAATGCAGTACATTTACTGTGTTCTCGCTCTAAACACAGAAATCCATCCGCTTATACTATTCTTGTACCGTATTCTTGTTCCCCAACAAAGGAATCTATCCGGTTCTACAGTAGCAGGGCTCCCCGCCATGTACTGGGTGTAAAGCATTTAGCGAGGTTGCATATTAACCTCTGGGTTCGCAGATTGACCTCTAGGTTCGCATATTGTCTATGGGGTTCGAGAACCGTCGGAAGATCGCGATCTGAGCTATCCAGTTCCGTACCGGCAAAGATCGTGTAGCGGTCGGAACATATACAGTTGGCTATGTTTGTTTTGCTTTGTTTTAGCCACATTGTATATACTCTACCTAGAGTAAGACAGTGCCTGATTCCCCTTCCCTTTCAGATGAATCGACAAGGTGGGAGAGATCCCTAGCCTACAGTCGGCAATGTAAGATGCACGAACTACAAACATATGGATCCATCCAGATACTATGGTACTACAAAAGTAACGAGTTCGACTAGATTATACGGTAGATACCAATCACGCCAGTTAAGCAGCGGCATCACATTTCGTTGACATATCTAACTTGTGAGGGTTTCATATGTTGGTCATACTTGCCATATATGAAGCATCTCTGTATCAACTTTGATGTCGGATCTGACAGTTGCTGAAGTTCTACTTGTCGGATTCCCAAGTTATCGGCCACCCTGAACCCTAACCCACATTACGGTAAACCCAACAGTCATTTTAAGCCCTGCGTTAGCTCATTTAAGCCAGGATTAGGAAATCAAAGGGTGGCCAAATACTTGGAATCTGGCAAGTAGTTGGTGGAAAATTTGGCTTTTATTTCCGATCAAAGAGCAGGAGAGGTAGCGAGTCTGTAGGGCCTCTTGAGTATGCGAAATGCTCTTTACGCCTCCATTCTTGCCTGGGTGCAGTAGTAAGTTGTAAGTACAGATGCGCTCAACTTCGGGCGGGTCGAAGTGTACTGGACTTCGGTTACCTTTGAGGTGCGCTTTGACTTCTCTATGTCTGACCGCACTTAACTTCCATGAATCCAAGCGTACTTGCAGCTATAGCACCTGATGTCGATTGCCTTCCGAGAGCGCTTGACTTCTCCACCTCTAAGTGCTCTTGTTAGTACGCTTCGGTTCCCACAAGTCTCAAGCGCACTTGCTTTCGTCGGCTCCTGTGCTCCACACTGTTGGAGGGATTGTTGTCTTAGCTTCTTCTTGCCGGTAGGTCCCTGACTTCACCTATCACTAGGTGCATTTCCACTATGCGCAAGTGCGTTTGTTGGCCTTCGCGGTAGTAATGATGTTTCGTTTCCGATACTGTTACTCCCGTTCTTGAAGGTCATTGCGTCGGCTTTGTAAAGTGCCGTATGATTCACCTCTACTACTCGATCCCTCAAGAATCACCTAAATATCCCAGTCACACATCTGATTAACCCGTATCATCCACACTTTACTTTGCACTTTCGCTCACATACATATCGCAGTAAGTTGATTTTCCAACTATCTTATCATTTAGTTCTGATGTGTTAATATCAGTAGCAAACGTGTAGTAGGAGAGGCGCAATATTTATCGTCCTCCTCAATCGAGTATTATTCAATCACGCGCAGTCTGCGCCGTACCCTAAAAGATCCATATATAGCACGAGTTGGTGGATACGGCGTTGTTTTTAGGGTGTCTGATCGAAGCTGTCATGAATTATGGAGGATACTGAAAATGGACTACTTCAATAGAAGACGTCAGCCCCGTCTTTTGCCACCTAACCGGAGGGAGAGGGGAATCTGGCACTGTCATACTCTAGGTAAAGTAAATACAGTATGATTAAAACAAAAGCCCCGTCTTTGCACTCAACTTCCTACGTTTTTTTTTCGCTGCTTAGCTGCGTTCTCTTATCCTTTCAAGATACAAACATTTAAATTATACCTCTCCAAGAAAAGACTGTTTAGAAGCACGGACTCTGTTTAATTTACGTACCCTCCAGAGTTTGAAACCAAGCAGCAAGCTCTAAAAAAAACATGTAGGAAAGTGAGAGGAAAAGTCAAGACAGATGCCCTCTAATATCAATAACGACATAAACTCCATTATGGATCGCAACATGAGGGATGGCGAGGTGATGGATAGATCTGTTCTAAGAGGCCTGAAATTTTGACGGTAAAGGACATTTTGGCGATACTATGGGAGACTAGGGCTAGCCCTTTAGGGTTTCGAAGCTATAGGGCTATAGGGCTAACGATCGCATTTGCCGCTTGAGGTTTAAGCCCTTGTTGATAAGATAGTGATTTGCGAGACCGATAAGATGAGATCGTCAGTGCGATAAGATCCGATAACCTTAGTCGAGTGATCTCTAGATTTCTTCAATACGTGTCCCTCTCCCTCATTCTCTTCCCCTTCGCCCTCTACTTATCAGGGCATCTATCTGCTTACTCATCCGTCGCCATTCTATCATCGCGCTTGTAGTACCTGAATGAAAAAGTCTATTTGTTAGATTCGTATTTGTCTTTATAAGATACTCTATGTTAAGTAAACAAAACTAAATTTAGTCTGAGCAAAGCGAAGCTCATAATTTATGGAAACGTAGAAGATCAGGTTGAGTAGGTTAGTCCTGAGGTTTGAGAGCTTACTTGTACTCGCTTCTCCTTTTCTCTTAGCTGTGTGCATAATTGTGCCAAGATTCATGAATAAGCCACACGCGCAAGTCAACAGTAGAGAAGAGCCGTTAACGGGTGTCAATGTTCTTGTTGTGGTGCCCGTTATGAAATGATCGTACTTAGTATCTTAGTAGGGGTAGGCGGCGTGTCGGATCCGTGAGTTGGTCGCCGCAATCAACGACACCTGATACGTCACTAGATACACTACCGGGGAAAGCTGTATTTTGTTCGTTGTTGAACTAACATCATCCTTAGTTGTCATTCATTTAATGAACCATTCGAAATGTAGTAGTTAACATACTAGCAGTAAGTTTCATATAGTATCACTTCATACCCTATGATAGCGAGTTATTCGCTAGCGTCCCAGCGAAACAGAGGCGTCTCAATCGGATTGACGAAGGCGGACGCAACGAAAAGGATCCCTTGTGGCTACAACAGGACATTGATGACTGAGAAACATAGAAGCCATCCAAAGACCAAGCCAAATTCAAAGCCCCGATTGTCCCGTCTGTCTTATAGACCCCACCAGCCTCACATCTCCCGCACGTCTTGCCCGTCTCGCAAATCCCGGATACCACAGTTGTTCTGTTCTGCCTGACCTCATTGCCCTGATTGACCCGCTTTTGCAGGCCCTACGTGCCTCTCAAACTCCGATTGCTCGCCTGAGCCGAGTTCTTTGCCCCCTCTGAAGCCCCACAAGACCTCCCTGCCCCCGTCCGACCCACCTGCCAATTTCAAGCCACCCAAAGACAAACGTAAACACAAATGCAAAAAAACCCACCAGCCAATCCACACCCCTGATCTCGTGCCCAGACTTTGACGCTCCCTCCGCTCCCTTAAGAAGGGGCTGGTTTACGAGATTACCACACCCCCAGTAGTGCCAGACAACGTTTTCCCAAGGAGTCGTTACCCCCGGATATTACTAGCTTCGCCGAGTATCCATGGGAGGAACCACCTCCAACTCGCGCTTATAGTTATATCACGCGCAAGGAACAGGATGAGAGTATGGTTAAACACCATCTCTCATCAACCCTAATGGTTTATTATCATGCAAAGTGTTGGCATGAGATTTGGCCCGGTGGCTTGTAGCCCCCCAACTAACTAAGCATTCATTTTTTCAATCATGATCCGTTTCATACAAATCACTCCAAAACAAGATATCATCCAGGAATTTGGGATCAAGATTAAGGTTAGCATAGGTCTCCCTGTTCGGTGAGCGAATCTGAACATGAACTTCTGCCGCACGTATCCACCCGAAGTAGCCGGCCATCTCCCAATCCATCACTGCGACAATCCTATCTTTATCTACAATAATATTGGACGACTGTATATCGTTGTGCATCAGTCCGCGGTCCGAATTCCGTCCATCGAAGAGGAGCCCCCGTTCGAGTTGTTGAATTCCACGATGGCTGACCGGATCCGGGTCAGGGTTGACATGCCATGGTACCGACAAAGGCGAGCGGAGAGTTCTTACGTAGCGGAGGATTTCCCGAGCTTGTGCTTTGAATGAATCCTTCTGCTCTTGAGAAAGATGCTTCCAAGCAACGTTTAGGCCTATGCCAGGGGTGTGAGATTGCACTAGCACCACCCTATCGTCAATCTATATTATAATCCACCATTAGACGTATCACTCCTCTAAGATAGGATGGCACAAGCATACCTTCCCCGCAAAATATATCTGCGGGATTTCAACACTCCAAGATCCAGCTCCTCACACGCGCAATAGCCTTTACTTTGTTTAAATCCGAAAACGAGTAATCTCGGCTCGCAGAGCTCCCTTCAAGCACGCGCTTCATGTGGCTTGATTTGACGATGACGCTGCCGAGGGCATATACATATCTTCCACCATCCTGGTTGTCGTACAATCGAACGCTTTCGTTACACAGCTGGAGGACGTCTTTCTAATATGCCATTGCTTCGGGCGTGATTGAATTGATGTACTTCGGATCGGGCGTGAAGTCGTCTGAGCGAGGGAGATATCGGCCATAAAATGGGAGATCTGTATAGAGATCGTTCGCAGGTATTTTCGCCAGATCTGCTTCGTAGGAATTCATGACTTTAGAGCGAGGTTGTTTGGGCGCTACGAACAGAACGTGGAAGGTGTAGGTAGTACGGCGGTGCCAACAAACAGCTTCTTATTCATGTGACAACACACCAGACCCTCTGTTCTTCTATTTTTATGATCTAGTCCGAACTAGTTCAACATTGGAACCGGGACTGGTGCGAACCGTTGAGATAGTTACTGCATACAAATTCATTTACATCATTTAAACTTAAGCGGTACAACAAGGTGCCGGATCTCCCGATATGCTGAACCGTTAAATGGAGAAACCCAAACGCAAACCCAGAATACTCGCCCGGCTAGCCTCCGGTATGATCTATAGGCTTCACGTTAGGCTCTACTAAGTACCTACTGGAGGAGGTAATCCCAGCACTGATTACCGCCATACCGTGCCGAGAGTGTTCGCTGTGGGGTTTCGCCCTTACTAGCGTTTAACCACATTTGGCGTGGAGGTCATGAAACCCGTGTATCCGAATGGATATCCGTGAAGTACTCATTAAGTTTACATATCCTGCCCCTGCACGTAGAACCGTTAAATTCGGGAAGAATGGATTCAACGCTAAATAGCTCAACCAACCGCGCTGCGTGCTGCACATTAGCGCAGTAGTACATACTACAACCTCCTTTACTGCCTGCTAACGATAGAGAGGCAGGTTCTGTGCATATGAAAAGCAAAGTAAACCTGAACAAGGAATGTCGACATGAGGTATTGGACCATCTCAACCAGATTTGGGGGGGGCGGACGCAACGGAGAGGATGCTTATAGCTACAACACGACATAGATGACTTAGAAACATAAGGTTGACGATGGGAATTGCGTGAGAGGGTAGTAGAATGCATGAGCAATGATAATTGACGAGTCCTCTTAGCTAGAGTACATGTTCGTCCGAGTACTCGGAACACATGCCCACCTGCACATATTCAGCTTGGAGAACCTTAATCACCCCTAGACACTCTGGCGGAAGTGTCTCGCCAAACGTCTAGGTATTTTCTTGTTCTTTTTTTAATTTATTTAACCAATTGTACCAAACACAGATAGCTACGGTCATAGAAACATGAAAACGAGGCTTCCCGTCCGCTCAGCCATATCTAAGCATGTTATCGCCAGGTTAGTACTGCAGTGGGTGACCATGCGGGAATCCCTGGTACTGTAGCTTTTGCGGCCTTTGTTTTCTCCCCGCCATGACCTTCGAAACCGAAAAACCTAAAACCAAATCCAGCTACCTCTCACGTAGTGATACCAGGAAGTAAATTCCTCCGCTTTCATGTGTCGTGTTAGGCTACTGAGCTGAATACCGGTACTTTCGTTTCCTAAATCAAATATAAAATATGACCTCCCGTTTTGCACTACAGTACTTTAGATCTTTTGGATACCTAAGGTACTTAAGTAGCTTAAGTAATTCTACATCTTCCTTTTCTGCTCTTAATCGCTTCATCATGGGAAAGGTGTTCCTCGCAGGAGTCTTTTCTCAGTTTGCGCGTCTCCCTGTGGTCTTATGACGCTGTGCCTTGAACTACTGGCTACATTTATAGTTGCTCTAACGTCTTCTGTGCGCAGTTATATCTAAGCACATATCATTGTATCCCCGCATCTATCTTGAGTCTAAGTATTCCGGCTTTAATCTTATTTTGTAGGTTTTTTAGTCATGTTCTGATATACTGCGGTGGGGACGAGTTGGGGTGTGGCGTGTTCTGATTAATTTTGTTATAGGTACCGACGGCAGGGTGAGTGTCTTTTAGGGGGGTTTCACATTTGCTTTTCTCATAGACAAGCGCAGATTTTCCTCTAGACGACTTCTTATTTCATCCTTCCTATGTATTCACGTCAGTTCTCTTTTGCAACTCTGGATTATCTGATTTGGCCTAGGCCTATATCTCTATGAATCCTAAATGGAGGCACGGTTCTCCGGCTTCATAGAATCTCACCCAAGTTCGTCCAGAGAGACGTGTTGAAATGTACTGATTGCTAGAAGCTTGTATTCTAAAGTACAGGTACATTCATGATCTTATATACGCGGTATTCGGAGTATGTCTTGTACGCATGCATGCGCACTCAGCTGGCATCTCCAGCTGAGTCTGGAAAGACCATCATCTTAGGGAGATTATGCATCAGCCCAACTGAAGCCATACGCTAGGGAGATATACCATATATGCAACAAGACGTTCTTGCTTTGGATTCTTCTAAGACTTGTTGATTGACTATCTTCTCGAGGCCTGAAGGCCCGCATATATACAGACTTGTCTCCTATATCTACATCCATATTCGTCTCCATATCTCTATCCGTTTGCATATCCGTTTGCACTGATATGAGCCGCTCTTCTGAGGCATATCTTCATACACCAACTGCATATCAGACGGACCTGAGCAGTGAGGCTCACGATGCAGGTACACATGCAACAGACGTTGTTACTTTGATAGGATGATAGTTGATTGTATTCAGTAAGAGAGCCCGTCTTGGCTGTTGCATGTGAGTCTCAGCATCGTCTGAAGTCTTGTATGAGAATATAGACTTGTATGAAGATTGTGACTGTATGAGGATATGCATCAGGACTAGGGCTATGCGTCTCATGTCAGGTAGTGCATACGCGTACGCATATGGTAGATTGTACATATACGGTCTTTGTGTCTCTTCTAGATAGATCAATTAGTACACTATTCAACAGGTTATGAGCCCGGCTAGCGCTACTATCTAAAAACCTCACGATCTCTATCACGATCTCCAAAAAGAGCCTCAAGAACCCTAATCCTCATCGCCGTAGCAACAGCCGCATAATAGCACTAAAACTCAACACCATCTCCACAATCTCACGATAACTTCCTCCGAACCTACCTTCAACAAAACCAAGTGGGGTGACATTCCTAAGCGCACTCATGCCAACTACGACGAATGGAGAGACGACATGATACCTGTACTGACAGCCATGAGAGCATAGGCAATCGTCACCGGAGATGATCCTGAGCTGCAGCCCCTTGATCTCGACCACGATGACAACTATGATGATTGGAAGGCTAAGGAAGCCAAGGCTGCATCTATAATCAGACTATCGTGTTCCCCTGAAGTATGGCGCATTGTCAAAGGTATAAGAAATCCTCACGAGATGTGAAATGCACTAGAAACCAGCCTGGACACCGCTGGATCTTATATCGGCAGACAGGACATTCTTCGCCTGTTCCGTGCTTGCCGACCTAAGGAGGACGAACCACTTAAAACATACTTCACCAAGCTCAGTAACTACCGCATACAACTAGACCATACAGACGACACAATTACCGATCGAGATTTCCGCACGCAAATATTCACATCACTGCCATCTCAGTATGCGATGATAATAATGGTCCTAAAGCATAGAAGGCCCTTATCTGTACCCGAAGAAGCCATGCATGATCTCCAAGAGGAAGAAACTACAGCCAGCCTCACCAAAGAACTTGGAGATGCATCCACAGGGGCCGCCCGTTTCTCTCAATATGGCGGCTACCGTGGCCAAGGCCGAGGCCATGGCCGTGGTGGACATGGTGGTCGTGCCGGACGCGCATGACGCAGTGGACACGGTGGACAAGGTGGAAGCAGTGGAACCGGAGACAGCCACGAAAGTAAGTGCACCTATTGCAAAATTGACAGCCATACTCCAGATGCATGCAGAAAGTGGAACTGCGCTCAGGAGGGAGGAAACAACGATGAGCGCATTTGTTTCCAGTGTGGGCTTCCAGGACACATCAAAGTCAATTGCGTCTCCTACAAGCATATAAAGGAGTAGTGGAAAGTGAAGAAAGCCACTGCTACAGCAGCTCTCACGACGACCGGAGACTGCGACCCCTTGTGACAATCCGCTTGTGCTCTCGCCGCTGCTGCCGCCGCCACTGCGGCTCTGATGTGCGTCCTTGATTCTTGAGCATCACACCACATGTGCAATGACTGCAGTAGCTTCTCGACGTTCAAAAAGCTCTCACTTCCTATAGTAATCGAACTCGGAGACGACAAGTCAGTCACCGCCACGCATTATGGCTTCGTCAACATACAGGGCTATCAAGTCGAAGCCCTACATACTCCTACATTTCGACTTTCCCTTCTATCGATCAATCAATTGGATTTGGGCGGGCATACAACCATATTTCGGGACGGAAAATGCTCCATAACTTCGCCATCTTCCTGCACTCTCACTGGAAAAATAACCAATGGCATATATATCATAATCCCGGCGACCGCACTCCTTTTATCGACTACCGAAAAAGGGAGAAAGAGAAAGAGAGAAACCTCAATAAGCACAGAACCTAGAACCAAACATACAATTGAGTCTTCAGAGACACCTACAATCGCATCTACAAATCCACCTACTTCCTCCATTCTAAAGTCAAGACTATGGCACCGATGAATAGCCCATATGAACCCTACCGCCATGAAAACTCTGATTGACGGATATACAAACGATGATTCAATGCGCACAGTCTGCATCCAACATCAGCAAAAAACATTTCCGTCCGGGCGGAATGGCTCCGTCAGAGTGGACGCGCTCCGTCAGAGCCGTCAGAGACACCCCGATGGCGGATTACTCCGCGCCCGGCGTCAATACCATGCGTCACGTTGCATATCACCCTCCGATCGCTGTTTCGCCGTTTCTTCTCGCTCTGTCGGTCTCCTATTTTAAACAAACACTCTGGCGTTGTGGCCAACTGTGACCATACGTCGGAATGGGTTCATTGGGTACACACTTGCATCGGGATCGCAATGCAATAGGTGACGCTGCGACAATCTCTCCTCGCGTTCTAGGAATAAGGTGAGAAGATATGATACTGCCCGGCCGTGAGGATCCACGCAATTGCGTGGATACACGAAATCTCGGACGGAGCGAGTGTGACCAAAAGTTGGGAAAGATAGAGTGTGAATTTTCATTGTATGATAAGAGGAGATGGAAATGAGATAATGTCTATGTACTCCGGGGTCTGCCCAATATATACTCCCCGTCACTCTGTCCACCTCCGTTACCCTTGTATCTCCGTACAACCGCCGTCGCTCCTTGAAGATGTACTTGATCGAGCGTGTTTGAGATGCACTTGGAGACGGAGATCGAGTGAACTCAGAGATGCACTTGGAGGCCGTGATTGAGCAAGTTAGGATATGCACTTGGAGACTGAGATCGAGTGAACTCAGAGATGCACTTGG
>Ga0307515_10011830_pt1 | contig 16508 bp, 24 predicted proteins | sample 17_EM_MG_FD_194513 | JGI IMG/M metagenome (GOLD analysis project Ga0307515, IMG submission 194513) | Populus trichocarpa ectomycorrhiza microbial communities from riparian zone in the Pacific Northwest, United States - 17_EM | ecosystem: Host-associated > Plants > Roots > Unclassified | place... | reverse complement strand
GGGAGCTGTCAGAACAGCTTCCCGGTCAGACCGGATGATTCTCCCGTCGCCGTTACACGGAAACTTGGGGCAGTGGACTCACAGAGCGAGAAGGATCGGGCTGATAAAACGATAGGTCGAGATGAACGTCTGAACGGCAACGCCCGGGGGTAGCGAGAAAAGTACTACGTGTAGTATGCCCAGCAGTAGGCTGAAGAATCTACGGTGCGATGCGGCAGGCGCGAGACCTGAGCTAGCGAGCCTGAACCGGCCCGAAGTGAGGCCTATGCCCATTGACCCAGAAAGTTTACACCGGAGGTTGGAGGCGTTACTGCTACCGGTTTGTCCGAAATTTTAGCATCCAATTTCTAGCGAAAGCCACCTGAGGCGTTACACGTTATATGCTACGTATAGTGTTGTAAGTTTTACGGGGGTAGAGCAAGCATAAAAGCCTGGGGCTTTGACAGCTGAAGACCCAAAACTCGACGCCTGAAGCCGAAGCTTGGCATGGCATAAAGGCGCCGGAGGCAAGAGCTATTTTCCCTTGTATGTATGATGATGATGATCTGGGGATGTGACCCGCAAAAAAATATCTCATTTCTAAATCCTCTCCGGCACAGTGCAGGAGGTCAAAACAAGCAACGGGGGTATGTGTTCGTGAGGGGTAAATCATCAGAACGCCCATGACAAAAAAAAGCATCGTGAAGTGCGAACAGGACCGTCTACATCTATGGCCCAAGTGTGAAGTCGAACAAGAAAAGTGGGCCGCCAAGAGAAACATAGCTCAGCGAATACACACAAACATTAGATTAGTCGTAATTGTAGTACAATACCGAGGATAGGACGTGGGCTCGCATTTGCGGCCTAGCACTTGTTGTTCGGCGATTAGAGTCGCCGACCAAGCGCCAGTGCCTCGATGGCAGCGTGCGTCTTGAGGTTGAGAGCGTTCTGAGGAAGGGGGAAATCAGACAACGCCAAGCACGAATGAGCCGGAAACCTCACCTCCATACTGTATTTGCCTTTCCACCCAGCTGGGTTCGACTCTGGAGCCTTCCCAGCAGACACATACTCGAAATGTTTCAACGCCCCAGCCTTGTCGTCCTGACAGGCAAGCAGTCTTCCATACTCGTAATCTATGCGTTCCGATTAGTCCTTCTGGTGACAAGGCGCGGAATCGGAAAGACATACGGGTGTGGAAAACCAAATGGTGGTCCTCTTGGATCTTCGCTCCATTCGACAAAACTGCCTCGAACGCGGCTTTCGCACGTTCCCCAGCACCGAGCCGAGTTTTATCTTGGTCATCGTCTTCTATTACGGCGTCTGGGTCCTGTGAGTGAGGTAAAGAAATGTCCAGGACGGGATATTGCCGTCATCACGCACGGGATACGCCAGGTACCGTTCACAGACACCCTCCAGGAATCGACACAGACAATAGTCATCCCAATAGCCCTTACCATTACCCCACGCTTCAGGTTTACCTCGGAAAGCTCTTAGGTTACTAAGTTCTGCTCTGGCCTGAGGAAGCATTTCGCTGGCAACTACGTGTCTCTGTGCATGCGCGATCCCACCAAACAGGTAAGCCAATTCCAATGTAGCCAGGGACAAGCGACCGCCTTGTTCCCGGAACTTCTCAGCTCGCTTGGCGGCAAATTTCTAAGGTGAACTCGTGTCAACACAAAAACGATCACACAAACCAAAAAATCAACCTCTAGTGGGATAGATTTACCCGCTATCCGCTGTCTCAACCTTGGAACTTCTGCGAAGAGCTTGGGGATCTCCGCCTTTTTCTCTTCCCCGTAAAGATGTAACGCACAGATTGCCGTACCAAACGCGTAGATCGCTTTCGACCACTGCACTGACATGAGCAGATTTTCGTGTATGGGATCGTGATAGACTTACAGTGGCCTCCGTTTTCAGAATTTTCCAACATTCTAGGGACTGTTGGATGTCCCAGAGGGCCAAGTTGGCGATAGCCATCTCCCAGAACGAAACGTGGTGCAGGTTTCTATACTGTTGTTGAGCGGCGGTGGCTTTCTGATAGCACTCAATTGCCTTGGTCGGTTGGGCACGAACAAGGCTCATCCGGCCCTGGGCAAATAGGAAAAATACACCTGTAGCAGGAAGTCAACCGAACTGGGAAGACGGTCGTAAGACGAGCGACCTACCATTTGGGTACCTCTTGAGGTTCCAATCGAGGACCTTCTGGGCCATGTTTATATCGACCCCGTTGAAGGTAATTCCCGAAAGGACGAGGTGGAAAATCAACAAGCACATGTCAGATAGCGGCCTTCGAATCCCCTCGTATTCTAAGCCATGGGTCAGTGCTCGAGTATGAGACCATCCTCCCAGAGCTACCTTTCGAAACGGAAGGTACAAGTGAGTCCGATGACCAGCCGCCAATTTTATTCAAATACATCAGTCCAGTCGTCCGGTCTCCCTTATACCCAAAGAGCTCCACGATTGTCAGAAGCTTGCCGGGCATTAAGCTGAGTATGAGATGGGAACACCCGACTCCGAGGTAGACGCCACTACGGAAATGAGCGTCGATGGTCTCGTCTTCTGGTTCGCCACGATTCCGTGCTTCAGCGTCCATGGCGTCGATAAACTCTCCGAGTTCCCGATAAATCCCAATGATCGTCTTAAGATTCAGTCTGTAGCGTTTGAATCAGTCTCATGATGTTGACATGCGGGAATACAACTGGACATACGCTTCTTTGACAAATGCCAGCCAATCTCCCGAGTACACGATGCCAAGGAGAGCCCTCTCGAATAAACTCTCGGCATAGACCAACTCTGCGTGGCGCTCCATGGGAGTCATTGTCTTGTACCACCCCACTCCGGACGTATTGAGACTCTTGATGACCGTACCCAGCAATCTAGTTGGTAAATATGCATTCTTCTTCCTGTGTTGGCTGGCGACGGCGTTCGCGCGCCTCGCATGTACTAGTGCTTGAAGCAGATCCTTTGTATAAGTTAAGCCGGCGCTCTCGGGGCGGATGTGGGGAGTTGGTTACCTCGTCCTCGTACGACATGAGCGCCTTAACACATTGTATGAGGCCAAACCCCGTAGTGTAGTAAAGGCGTTCCCTATATGCGCCACGGAGGGATAAACAGAACCATCCGACAGCGGGACGCCCTTGGGAGAGAATAAACGCTTGCTCACCTTGCAGGATTCATGTCTTTACAGAAGTTTTCGGATTCGATCATGTGAGAGGAGAGGAAGAGATCCAAGGCATAGCCAAGTCCAGGGAGATCGCTGAGAGCATCCCTCTCGGGATTGTACGAGTCTTTGTGGTACACCACGTTCGCTGGAGGGAGCGGAATTACAGAGGTCGTGGCATCAACAACCGTAGTGGAAAACTTCTCCATTGTAGGTGACTAGTTCAGAGGTGGGCGGGCAGTCCTACGCTGACGCTGCACGCGAAAGGAGCGGAATCCTGAAGAGGGTGTTATCTCGTACGTGGCGGGTAAAGGAGAAGCTGGGACAGGTGATCGGGGAAGCGGCGGGTCGCTTAAGTTGACTGATGCTTCAGGCGAGGCAATAGCCGCTCAATGTCCCCGTGGGGGGTAACCGGTAATGACTAACCATTATGCAAGAGAGCACAGGTGTAATGCAGATAGCGAAGTTACGAGGTTCACTGAGATTTCGAAGAGTCAGGTAGACGTATAGGCTGTAAGTAGCCTCCTAGAAATCCCGTGCGTTATACATGGTGGCCAAATATCACAGCCAATACTGGGGGAGAGTCAGACCGAAATGAGCACCTCCGCCCTGGGTTCATGCCTTCACTCCTCAATCCCCCTGAACAGCCCCCTGCCCTTAGCCAACACAATGTAATTGCAGGGCATCTCCAGCATATCATGGCCAGTCACGGTGGAATAGAGGACACGATGAACAGGATGCGCGCGGAGCACCATCTTCCTCGATCCCCACTCCAAAAATTCTCCACAGGGCGTCCCACATAGTCCCACATAATCATCCAAACGCGATTGAGAGGGAGTTGCGACTCCTATGGTCCTAGACCAAACATTGACTTAAACTACCAGTGGATCTCCACAAAATGCATTTTGTCAGCGCTTGAGATCTTGAGATCTGACCGATAAAATGAAGAAATAAACGCACCTCGAACTCCTCACCAATCTGATATGAGGCCACCCCTTGGACCCATCCCCATTACCTTACAAGCTGGCCTGACGCCCCTCTTCAGGAGGAGGGCGCGGACTATTTAATCAATTGCTCCCCAAGGGGGGGAGCTGCGGGTGCTTCCGCGTGATCTTCAAGTGTGTACGTTGTATCTCGCGAAACCAAACAGATGTGGCATGGTCCTGTTATCGCCCTTCCCCAGTAGAACCTCTGCATCGCCTGATACTTTCCTCGTGTTTTCACAACGTTGTAGCCGCGTCAATGTGGCATGTACCGGAATCATTATCTCCCCGCGTCCCGGGTTTTGCCGCTCACGAGCCATATCGCTTGCCTCACAAGGTGGACTCACAGATCGATGAAAAATTTGAAGCAAAACCCCGGTCCTGAAACTCCTTATTGTGTTTTCCCTCGGTTTTCCCTGACCCCGGAAACCCGACGGTCCGTTCATCACTCCAAGAGGTGACGGTGATTATGATATCGATCTGTGGTGTAATATATAACTACGGTGCTGCTTATTGTATCATCTCCCTGCAGTGTGGAGTCCGGTGGCACTTGTATTACGGTTAAATAGAAAATCAATAATAATTGGAAAAGGTCGCCACGAACATTGAATACACGAGCTATCGGAGACAATGCTGGAACTGACGGAGTGTTGTGCAATAGGTCATGAGAAGGAGAAATAACCACATAAAACATGGAATAAAAATACACCTCGTATTGTAACGTTATGTCGTCTGTAGCAAACGTCAGAAGAAACGTGAGATAATTGGTACGAGTCCAGGAGCGATCGCACAGGGAAACGAAGCAAAAGCACAGAAGCAAACAAAGCAGCACAAGAAAGGAAATAAAACACTACACCCGTAATTTCCATGGAAACATGTACCGCTCTCAAACTGCGTTTACTGGGGTGGCTGCCCATCCATCTGGATAAATTCCCCCACGTTCGGGTCCTGGAAGTCTTGGAACGAAAAGGGCATCTCGGGGTCCTGAATGAACGCACCTGCGTCGAACGTCTGCCACAGGCTGCTCGAAGCTGGATCTGCAGAATATCCGTCCGGAGGATAGTTCTGTATGAACTCCAATCCACTGAAGGGCAATCCCACGGCGGGGAAGGCTTCCGGTTGGATGCTCATGTCTATCATAGCGCCATACGACCCTCCATAGGAAGGGTAGCTCCCATTGTCGTACAATTGCGAAGTCGAACCGTTGTAACCACCGAGCGAGTTATCTGTAGGGAGGGTGGTCGAACCCTGACCGACAACATTCGTGTTCGTGCTCCAATCCGGTGAGAACTGCGGCTGTTGTTGGACTCCGTCAAGGCCATTGTAGGCATACATCCCCTGGCCAACCTGCAACGTCGGAGACTGGGGTTCGGCAAAAACAGGCTGCTGCTCTTCTAAAATCGTTTCCGCGTGGGACATGGGTGGCGAAGGAAGGCTCCCGGCAGAACCTGGGGAACTGTGGTTACTAACGGCGCGTCGCACGTAGGGGCTGTAAGATGAACTATGGTGCGTGCGGACGGGAGATTGGGGAGGGTCGTCATCATCCATTACGCGTCTGCGAGACGTTGACCTTGTCCTCAGGGCTGAATGGGGAGCCGTAAGTGCGAAATCGCACCAAATCGAACAGAAAAGCTACCTTCGCTACCAACGATTCGTTCATGGGCGTTCCTCCTAGCATCTTGTGATCTAGGACGGACATTCCTCTTCGCGACCCTCTCCTGCCTCAACGCCTGCCTCAAATTCGAGGGCCCGGGTTGGGGAGATGGGTTCAATGGAGATGAAGGTGGGACCATATTTCCACCCACGGTACCGTTGCGATTGGTCTTCATGATCGCCTCCCTCGCAGTGTTCATCAAATCCAACAACAGCTCTTTGCACTTCCTCGCACCTGGCCAAATACCCTCCCAGGACTCGACCGCCTCCAGACATGCCTTGGCTTCCTCCATCGCGACCGCCGAGGCCTTTGGGTCGTGGACATGCATTGCGTAAAGAAGAATAATTACCGCAGAACTGAATAGATTCTGGAGGTACATCGTCGAGTGCATCGAAGAAGGGACGACGTTCTTCATTGCCGGCGCGAGCCTTATGCATCCCCTTGCCGAGGAAAGAGCCTTGGCCACAGATTTGGCGATAGCCGGTTGATCTCGCTTTCCGGGAAGGAAGTTGCGGTGCAATGTGGTCAGAACGCAGTAATAGTTGCTGCACAGCACTGTACTCAGAGAGACCTGTTGTTCGTTAACGGAACCCGACTTGAAAATCGCAGGGAGATCCTCGATCCATTGCGTGAGTTCCTGATCAAGCGTCTCGACGATTTGCTGAAGCTCGGAAGTTCTGTCGAGCGTCATGAATCCCTTCCAGGTCTCCAATGCGTAGACTTTACGGAGCATGAAACCTGCAATCTTGTAGAGCGTAACGAAAGCGATGAACCCTGCCATTAACGAGGGTTGTTTATCCGTCATTATTGCACCGTCGAAGTATTGCGGCAGGTACTCGTCTTCGACGTCGACAGGGAGTTCCACGTCGCAATCCGAGTCTTCAACGCCCAATGGTCGACCGAGAGTGAGGGCAAACATTCGATCGAGGGTGTAGACGCCCCACCAAATTTTGCGAAGCGTTTCCTTCTCGATTGGAGAGATATGAAGGCGACGTGGAGAACGCTGGGTGGTAATGAACGGTGTTAGTCCACGTTCAAGAATGAGTGTGAAAGACTTCTTACGTGTAGACCGAGGTCCTGCGCAGCCCGGACGCCTTGACCTATCAATAGCCAGGCTTGGGGTAGACAATTAACAGAGCATAGGAATGCAGCCATCAGTGTGAATGCCTGGACGTGAGTGGGTTGAATAGACGCGTGAGATATGTATTGTAGGATGAGGGCGCTACAATCAGGCTAGCTTAGCCTCGTTTTCCGGATTCGGGAAATGAACGCCTTGTACGTACCGTTCGTAATAGACCATTCCCATCCCCCCTTCATCTGCCTTTCCGGTCGCAACACGCGGGTCGTCGAGGAACCGGGAGGCGATAGCAAAGATTGAGAAAGTCAGGGCAAGGAAAGGTGTCTCAAGTCCCACTGCCTGAGGGTCATGAGTGTTTTCCATCAAGAGTTGGTACTGCTTCAGGAAAGACGGTTTATCCACGACGGGAAGCAGAAAGTGGAAGCGAGAGAAATAGGCTTGGATCTATTTCCGATTGGGAATGGTCGCATTTTATGACATCATAAAGATTGTGAGACAGGCAATGCAAGAAAGAGTGGACTTCATGGGGGACACTCACCAGGGCGTCGGCCAGATCACGGCTTGGGTACTCAACATCCTCAGCACCGGGGAGAGCACGGACTTGGCCAAAGAAAACGGACGCAGGAAAATATAGTTTGTTGGCGGTCGGCATCGGTCCACGGGGATCGTTATCTTCCATGGGCGATACCCGATTTAGTGGCGAGGTGGTTAACGCACGGAAGGACTGTATGAGTGACATCGTCGAAGAATTCCCAATCCACCTTAAATGACCGTGCTCGTCGAGAGCCAGTTGTTCAAAAGCCTCCGAGACTATTTCAGTCGGTTCCTCTTCGAATTTTACGGTTCGTTTGGACTCGGGTGGAGTGGGCGGAGAAACACCCCGCATCTCCTGCATCTGAGGAAGAACCTTCTGGATGACGGCGGCCGAAGAGGAGGAAATCGGGGTGGGGGAGTGAGATACGGAGGATGAGGCAACGCTATTCTCAGACTGGCCGAATTGCTCTAGGATAGGTGTAACCTGATCGAAGAGGGTTTCCATGTGCAAGAGTCTGGTTTCCAGTTCCTGAACATATCTGGAAAACGGCGGATAAGCGACGGGGGATAAACCCGAAGATCTGTGGTCGATGACATACTGTCTGCTGAGCGCAGCTCTGTCCTTTGTCTGCAGCCAGGTGCACTGGGACTTTGAACTGATACATTGTGTACACGTAGGTTCGTTGCCGTCACATTTGATTTTCTTTCGCCTGGAGGTGGATTATACATCAGAGGAGTCATCAGTAAGGGGGAGAGAACGTACCTGCAGCTCTCACAAGCCCTCCAAACTCGGCGTCGTTGGACTTGAAAGGATTTGGTATCGGGGAGGGGTTGCTCGCTGATGCTGACACGTTTCTTCTTCTGAGGAGCGGGGGAGGTAGATTCAGCGGTCATGATGGTTGAGGAGAGAAGAGGTTAGTTGAGAGTGGCTAGATATGGGCAAGTGTAATACACGGGTCACGTTCACCGACAACAACAGCGAAGGCGACTGTCCGCTTTGTCTTTAGGTGCGTGCGAGAGACGTAAAAGAGGGTAACAAGCCGAGAAAAGTTTTGTTTCCACCGCCGTGTTCCAGACGGTGAACAAGAAGGAGCCGGACCCGGTCATCGGCAGCGAGCGATTTCATTTTACAGCTCGTCGTTCACATCCATGGCTAGCTTGGTCGCCATCCTCGATCTCAAGGGGAAACCTCTCATCCAACGTTCTTACAGAGATGATGTCCCAACCACCTACGTCGAAAGATTCCTCCCACTGTGCCTCGAGATGGAGGAGGAAGGCCAGCAGATCACTCCCTGTTTCTCTAATCAGGGCGTGAACTACATGCACATCCGCCATTCTAATCTTTACCGTGAGCCGTTGCTCCTCCCACCCACGCCCCACGTTCTACGCTAATCTACCGCGACATAAAAGTGCTAGCCATGTCGAAACGAAATACCAACGCAGCCGAGGTTATCATTTTCCTGCACCGGCTCGTTCAAGTGCTCGTTGAATACTTCAAGGAGCTGGAAGAAGAGTCTATCCGAGACAACTTTGTTATCATCTACGAGCTGATGGACGAGATGATGGACTTTGGATACCCTCAGACGACGGAGAGCAAGATCTTGCAAGAGTGCGCGTACCTCACCGTGACTCCCCTCCCACGCCTGACAGCCGGTCCCTATAGATACATCACGCAAGAGTCTTACAAACTCGAGGTCCAAGTCCGGCCTCCAATCGCCGTCACTAATGCAGTATCTTGGCGATCAGAGGGTATCAAATACCGCAAGAATGAGGTCTTCCTGGACGTTATCGAGAGCGTCAACCTTCTCGTACGTCCCTCGCTGCCATCTAGTCCCCCATGTGTAACCCAGGCTGTGACCAGGTAAACGCCAACGGTAACGTTGTCCGGTCCGAAATCCTCGGGGCGGTGAAGATGAAATGCTACCTATCCGGAATGCCCGAGCTCCGGCTCGGTCTGAATGACAAGGTCATGTTTGAGAGCACGGGACGAAGTGAATCAAGGATCTATTGATTCGTTTCTTGTTTGTTGACGACAATTCAATCACAGCATCGAGGGGCAAGGCGATTGAAATGGAGGATGTCAAGTTCCACCAATGCGTTCGGTTGTCTCGGTTCGAAAATGACCGGACAATCTCCTTTATCCCACCAGATGGTGAATTCGAGTTGATGTCTTACCGGTTATCGACGCCGGTGAAGCCGCTTATATGGGTCGAGGCTGCGGTGGAATACCACAAAGGGAGCCGTGTGGAATACATGGTCAAGTGCAAGGCCCAATTCAAACGGCGGAGCACTGCGAACAACGTAGAAATCTATGTGCCTGTACCAGATGACGCGGACAGCCCAAAATTCCGGGTGCGTGGTCATCCTCAGCTGACTCCGGATTGTTACGGTACCATTGTTGACACTGGCCTTTCTAGGCCTCAACAGGAAGTGTCCAGTACGCTCCTGATAAGTCGGCGTTTGTTTGGAAGATAAAACAGTTGGCTGGGAGCCGAGAATTCTTGATGCGCGCCCACTTTGGTTTACCGAGCGTTCGAGGGGGTGAGTTTACCATCATCTTATCTGCGGAAAGAAACGCACTAATTAGCTAAACGCAGAGCAAGAGGTCGATAAGCGGGCACCTATAACGGTGAAGTTCGAGATTCCGTACTTTACGGTATCCGGTATCCAGGTCCGCTACCTCAAGATTGTCGAAAAAAGTGGTTACCAAGCCCTACCCTGGGTGAGGTATATCACCCAAAATGGCGACGATTATAGGTCCGTTGCGAGTTGAATCCCTATTTCCCAGTTGGCTGATGAGATTACATGCAGCTTGCGCACAGCAGCGGAAAAAGGGAGTGCCCCAATTGTGCCCATGTAGATCTGCGTATCGTATTCCTGGATATTTATGTTGTCGATGTACCATGATGGCTGTTAATCATGCCAGATGTTCGAATACCCATGTGCTGGTCGTAGAGTCCTTCGGCGATCGTGAGCCGAGAGCGGAAGGGAAGCGGTTAATCCCGCTCACTCCGCCGTCAACGTCCAACTCGCGTCTTGTGCTTGCCATGTTTCGCTCATTACGGGCAGTGACAAAGTCGCTGACGCGCTCCACCTCAACCAAAACAAATCCCTACCCCTTCTCTAATGTCGCAATCCTCCCATCCGAGCCAACGACACCCGTGGAACCATCCCTTCGTAAGGGAAAGGGCATAATGGCATACATTAACAAAACGCTTCCAACTCCCGAGAAACAAGCCCTCATCTCCACCCTTTTCTCGCGCCGACACCCTCACAGGCTTTTGCCTGGGTCTGTTCTGACAGTCAAGCTAGCACACGCCCCGACTTCGTTCTCCGGCGTATTGCTGTCGATCAGACGGAGGGGTCCCGACACGTCTTTTGTTTTGCGAAACGTCGTTCAGCGCACTGGCGTTGAGATGCAGTTTTTCGTCAATTCACCCCACTTGAAGGAAATCAAAGTCATTCAGCGTGCCGGAGGTGGAGGCGGAAAGGAGGGCAGGAGGATGAGGAGGGCCAAGCTGTTCTACTTGAGGGATTCACCAGACAAGATGTCTGAGATTTCAGCTGGTGTTCGGGGATAGGATGTTTTACTGTCAGTACCGTTTCGTGCTTTGTGGATTTCGTGCGTCAGATTGAGAATGTGTCTGCGTCCAACAGGAAAACATGCAGTTTGTGCAATTTGCGAGTACGTTTAGAGCAAAACATAACAACGACTAATGCATAATTGGGGGCGCGAATCGCCTCTCCGAAACAACCGCGCCTTTTGAGAAGAGATCAATCTGAAGGTATTTCCCTGTGAAGACGAAAACAGATTGTCAGGACTTAGTGCCGATGGCTAGAGTTGAGAGGGACTTATAATATAAAGGACGTTGTTACATCTGTGAGCGAAAAGTCAGCGTCAGGCTCGGAATCACGTCGGTCGTGTGTAACATACCGGATGAAGACCTCGCCAAGTGCACCGTTGGATACGCCATCCTGGAACTCTTCTGTGTTTGCAAGCTATTGATCAAAGCCGATTAGCACAATCGCGAGAGGGAAACACGCGTCGGGGAAGATAACAAGGAGACGTACCTGAAGGTTCATGTACCCATCGGTCGAGACCAGGAAACCCTTGTATTCGAGTCCCCACTTGAGCCTGACATAGACGGCCTTCCCAGTCAGCTCCTGCATGAAGGGTTTGGGGTTCACTGGAGTGGCCTGGCAGAGCGTTCAGCCCACTGCAGTCCGAGTCAAAAACGAAAGAACAGACCATGATTGTTCGAGATCGAGGGAATCACGGCTGACCTTGTTCTCACCTACCACGGTGCACGTGAGAGGATAGGTATATAAAGGACTGCGAGGAAATCAATTTCGTTCTTATAATAATTGACAACCCCTCTTTTGCGAGCCACGCCCACTCCCATATTGCACCCATTGCTCACCTTCAGCCATGTCCGATAGAGAGGGACGCAGTGGCCCAAGCGAGGACGAGCTGTCTTTGCCCAGGGCGACTGTGGCAAAAATGATTCAAGGTGCGGCTCTTCTGCTTCTGATATTTCATTTCCCCTCTCTCCCTTCCATTTTTTATGACACGTCCTCTCCGTCTGCCACGAGTGGCGTGCTGTACGAGATCGTCTTGAACTCACACTATTGCCTCCCCTCTCCGCCTCGCGATGATCTAGAACTGTTGCCCGATGACGTTACATGCGCGAAAGACACACGGGATCTGGTGATTGAGTGTTGTGTAGGTAAAACCAAAAACCCCAATATCTCCGTCGCGTTGATATTGACCTCCGCTTGACCATAGAATTCATCCACCTCCTCTCTTCAGAGGCGAACGAGATATGTGAAAAGGAATCTAAGAAGACTATAGCTCCGGAACATATTATCTCAGCTCTACAGGTCTTTCTTCTCAAGATCGCGTGTTTTGTCACCTGACTATAACAATCTAGAGCTTGGGCTTCCAATCTTTCATCCCCGAGGTTCAGGATGTGCTCAAAGACCACAGGCAATTACAGAAGGTGCTCGAATATCAATCAATGCTGCGATAGCACACTCCAACTAACTCCCACTCCAGGATCGAGAAAAGAAAACCTCAAAGCTCGAACAATCCGGTCTCACAGAAGAAGAGCTCCTTGCCCAACAGCAGGCGCTATTCGCTCAGTCTCGGGCCAAGTTTGAGTCCACTGGTCAGCCACAATGAGTGAGACCTCTCTCTCCCATAGGATACATGAGCATGGCCGGTTTTCGGGTAACGATGAGACTTGCATCCCTGCGATCCTCCTATTGGCAGGGTTGGGTCGTATCCAATACTTGGATGCTCAAGGATTAACACTTGTATATCGGATCTTCGTTTTATCGTTTCTAGTGTATGTCGTCTGCAACGGAATGTATTGCTTGGCTGTTTCGCATTAGCATCAAACGCTACCATACCACTATAGTTGTTGTGTATCCTTAGTGGCCTGTCCTGTTCCGAAGGTCGAGTAACCTGCGCTGCGGGGAGTCCCCGTTCCACTTCCACGATCCTCCGTCAGATTCTGCTGGTGGAAGACCTTCCTGCTCGATGACGAAGGAGGCGGAAACGGAAGCATATAGTGCGGCTGTTAAATGCGTGAGTGAGCACCAGGCGCGATTAACTGTCCTGGAATCCAAGCGTACCCTCATAAACATCCTGTGTAAACTTCAGGCCTGCTCCTAGTCCACCCAGGAACGCATTCCCTGCACCTGTGGTCTAGAGCTCAGCACCGCAGTCCCCGAGGAGGTCGAGATTCACGAAGTACCTGTCACGTCAACCACACGGTGAAGGTCATTCGGACCCCAGAACGCTTCCACCCAACGACCTTTGGTAGTCCTCGACACGGCATACGCACCCAATGCGCCGCTCCTGATAATTACCGAACCTGTACCGCTGCCTCCAACGCCATAATCAAGGAACTTGGCTGCAGCTTCTTCAATCTTCGCCTGCGTTACAGGTAATGGCACGGAGAGGAGTCCTAGAGCTTCTTCTGCGTTCGGGCTATAGTTCTTATCAGGAGATGATTCCGGGCAGGGATAGGGTTCGTAGGCTGTTACCTCAGGATGGATATCGAAGGGAGGACTTCAATCAAGGAAGGCAGTTCCCCCGGCACGCACCCACCCTAGAGACGCTGTGTGAGCACCTGAGAACGTCCATGCAGAAACTCTAGTACGGGAATGGGTTCATAGATGGTTATCGGTGACCACCCTTCAACCTCTTTCACATCTGAGACAATCGCAAGGGCTCTTGTCGGAGAGCAAATAAAATGCAAGGTTTTGGGTCGATGAAACGCGGTCCCGTTCAGATCTCTCGGGGTCAACCTAACCCGCGGTGTAAGGTATTTGAACCTAATCACCTTGACGAAAATCGCACGTTAGCTCACCCGGATACTATATCGAAGGTGAACACTGGGAAATTCACGAACCCCCTATGATCTCCTCGATAGTGATTCAAGGCCGCCGTCGTCCCGCGGGTAGGATCGTCGCGGAAGAGCCACATGTCCGATCCGTAGGAATCGAGCTTGGCTTGGATGTGAGAAGGAAAGTCATGGCCTCTATCGACGATCATCCCAACGTCCGCTGGATTTAACCTGGATCATGCAATAAGGCCACAGAGGCAGCGATCCCAGAGCATCGGCGACTGACCAGATCCTAGCTCCGATAGCGGCATAGGTTCCTCCGCCCCCGATCTACGTTCAAGTCGAGGTTAGAGGAAAAGATAGGCAACGGGTCCATATGAGCATAAGAAGTGTGAGACATTGTCTCCGTCATGTCTGCGAGGACCTACCTGAGGATCAAGGCTTCTTTCGGTCGGGTTCCCGTTCTCGTCTTCGAACAGGAACTGATCCACGATGAACATTCCCAAAGAAACGAAGTGCCTCTGGGTCATCTTTGCGACGGTGACCCTAGTTAGCAGTTAACGTGAGGAATGCAGACGCCAGAGATGTGAGATGCGAGGGATCGTTAGTCAAGATGGGATTCCACCCTGGAATCCTTCCAAGAAGGTTCGCGGTTAGTGCAGAAAACAGTCCGATCGGTGGTGCTCTGATCGACACCAGTTTCGGACTGGCACTTGACCTGGGCGTTTACTCTTATCTCTGGTTCGCTCGGTAGCTGACGCTGTTAACCAAAAGCATGCGTTCTCCGGTGGTTACTAATTCAGGATTAAGGAGCGAAGTTTTCATGTACGTACGGGTACAGTAGTGAGGACGGCGTAGCTATGTACGGTAGCTGAACTGAATCATCAACCATGAGTTCATCCATCAAATCCAGGTCCTAGACAGACACCGCTCTTAAACAGATCCCAGATCCCCCAGGGTGATTGGCCTAGTGGAGGAAATGGAGTTCATCAGAATGCGCGCAGAAGGTGCTATGGTTCGTAACACTTACATCCTCGACGATGACATGGTCTTCAGTCAAGTGAACTAGGGTGCGAGCGATACTATCTTTCTCTTCACGCCAAGGGACGATCATTTGGCTTTTGATATACTTCATCCTGCCAGATCCCAGGATGTTCCAGTTCTGCTTTCTGGTGGCCTGTGAGAACTTGATGTAATGAGGGATGAAGTGGTACACCTCCAAGCGACGAAACCCTGGCGAGTCACAGCCGAGGGGGGGAGAAACAAAGCGAGGTCCTGCGACGAAACACTGTCGTTCATCTTCCGTCTGACTGGGGAAACACTGGAAACCAAAAGTCGCAGTCATCTCATGCCAGTCTTCCCAGTGTACCACGCTCCCGAGCGGTGTCGTCTGGAATGCCCGAAGGATGTCTTCAATAAATACGACAATCGACGTCCCAACCGCCTCCTTCGTGAGGTCACTATGCGTGATCGTGTTGATGACCATGATCTTTGTGGAGTCCGCGGCGAAGAAAGGCACCACGCCGTCCAGGTGGACAGGCCTCGACCCGTGATGGGATCCCGAATGCATCTTTACATCGAAGTAAATCGCATCGGGCAGACCCAAGCGGAGCGCCCGGTTGTTCATTGCCCACCCGGCCTCGGGGGGATGTGAAGTATCGTAGACGTCAAGGAAGTTGTCGTCATCTTCCCAAACGAGGAGCCTGTGTTCGTCCAAGAATTGAATGGCTTTTCGACGCTCGTTTTCGAGGCGCTTGAAGAGGGGGTAGCAGCGTCAATCGGGTACAACGCATCATAGTAGGATCCACATACGAGAACAACCTTGCCCGTCGTCCAGTTCCAAACGACAACAGAGAACCTGTTGTCTTCGGGGTCTACGGGACGGAACACAACCGCGAGCCGGGACCCGTTGATATGCAACTCATCCCCCCACTCTGAACCACCAAATGTCGCGCTCAGATTGTACTTGATGACGTGTTCCTGCGCTTTAGGGTGCGGAAGGCCGTCTGTCATGGTTCGAAGATTGATCATAGCTGACATCCAGCTAAACCGGCGCAGAACATTGTCAACACTGAGAAGACAGGAGTCGGGGGTTCCCACTCACTCGTTTACAGGTGTGAGAGTCACGAAGACATTAGAAGCAGGGTCGATCTTGAAACTCAGGAAGTGTTCTGGACATCGTACCTCCCACTCGAATCGTGGCATACCCCTCGCGTTCGAAGCGATCTGCGAAAAGCAGACGGTGCTGGATTTTTTGGGAACCTTTCGCGCCAGCATTCCCTCCACGATATCGTACGAATCGCCAGAACCAAGGGGGATATTCTCAACTGAGGCAAACTCGAGCCTTAACCATCGGCTCTGGTACTCTTCAAGCTGTCCTCGACGGGTCGCGGTGAGGAGATCCCCCTCATCTCCCACCACGCGTTCCAGCCCGGAAAGGAACAGTTCAGAATTATAGCGATCCACCAGGGGGCCGTCATGCGCACGACGGAACCAGTCAAGGACCTGAGCTCAGTGGTCAATTCCGGCGATCACACACAGATAATCGATCTACATACCCAATCATTTCCAACGTTCTCCTGGAAGTTGGTCTGAGGAACTAGCTCAGCGACGGAAGGCATTGTAAGCTGTTTGAGGTCGAGGGGGGGGGGAGACAGACCGCTTGACGCGACCCTGTCTTAAGTGCTGGATATAACGGACTCGCACCGCACTGCGTTCCAACCTCATGAGCTGGTCCTGAATGGCATCCCTCCTGAGCTCAAAGGGA
>Ga0307515_10011829_pt1 | contig 16509 bp, 15 predicted proteins | sample 17_EM_MG_FD_194513 | JGI IMG/M metagenome (GOLD analysis project Ga0307515, IMG submission 194513) | Populus trichocarpa ectomycorrhiza microbial communities from riparian zone in the Pacific Northwest, United States - 17_EM | ecosystem: Host-associated > Plants > Roots > Unclassified | place... | reverse complement strand
AGAATTCTGGAGAGAAAGAAAGAAAAAAGGGTCAAAAAAAAAAAAGAATTTTCTGCGCATTTTAATGTTTCTCATGAATCGTACATAACAAATACTGATATATAACCTAAAAGGTTCCCCAATTCAATAGGTCCTGTAACAAAGCAATCTCCATTACCTACTACTAAGTCTCACCTTGATGATATCAAATTAACGAGGAAAAAAAAGGGGGAGGTGCTAGCAAAAATAACAAGAGGATGAAAAAAAACGAAGGGAAGAAACATTTCTAGACCAATACTGGAGCCCTCACTAGAGGCCTGTCCTAGCCTTCCTCTTCCCTGTACCAAGCAGTATGATGCATTGGCATATGCACTTTCTAACATGTGTATCTTGCTTTATTCTAATATATGTTCCAGGAAATCAGGCTTGATAGACTCTCTGCAGGAAGCCCACTGATAGTATCCATTTTTCAACCAAGAAAAAAAATGATGGGTTGCTATGTTAAAGATTGAAAGAAAGAATCCCATGCCCGTGCTGGTGATGCAGCCATTTTCTGCAAAGGTACGAGGTATGACAGTGAATTCAGACCTGAAACTCTGCCCCCTTCTGTATGAATTTCTACTTGCCTTCTCAAGTAGACCTTGAGAAAATTCTCAATCATGAAAAAACTTACATGGCACCTGGAATCACTTGTTTTTTCCATTCCAATAATAGCTCTAGCCCCTATGGTTAATCAAACTGAATCCAGGATGTGGCAGTTCCTTATAAAATCATTAGAGTAATTCACATACTTGGTCCAAAATGGTCGTAGATGCTCAAAGCCAATTTCCAGCCAAGGTTTAGACTGACCATTGTAGTGAATAACTGCAGCCTTCTTTACACTCTCGATATTTGTATTATTCTGATATCCCAGTCCAAGCATATGCCAGAATGGATCAATTGGATGAACATGACCTTTAAAGGCAATCAAAGACGGTGGTAGGGTTCCAAGTTTCCACATCGTCAGGTTTGACTTCAGGTTCTGCACAAAATAACCCAGAATCTGAGAAAAATGGTGGCAAGGCATCCCTTATTTGCCAACAGTTATATACAAGTCATTATAAGCGCAAGCAACCTCACCAACATCTGGTGCATACAGGAATAACCTGTACAAAATATCAGTATTTGCTGTGTTTGATACTGATCAAAATTTAGATCCATGGTGAAGTTGAATGTTTGATTAATATTCTGGCAATCAACAAATATGAAACTATCAACTAGAACATACGGGAAAAGTTTGAGGGAGACACAACCAAGTGATGTGCTTGCAAATTAATTAAGAGTGTATAGAACCAACAATATCACTTCTTGTGTACCCAGTCCTTGTAAGCACACACAATCAGAAGCCCGCGCCCAAGCAAAAATCGTACTTCATAAATGAAAAAAGATGATGATGAAGGTTGTTTACTGACACAGTGCTACTCATATAGGATTTTTTTTTTTTTTTTCAAAGAGTAATGCTGGAGCTAGCAATGCTTGTTTAGTGTAGTGATTCTTCAGATAGGAGTTTATTTATTATTTATTATTTATTATTTATTATTTATTATTTTTATTTTTATTTTTATTTTTATTTATTATTTTTATTTTTTTGAGAATCAAGGTTATGTTTTAGCATGTTCAAAGAGTTACTTACCACATAAGATGGCAAATACAACAACATGAACGTGTAAGTGAAAATTTTAGAGACAGTAACACTATCCTGTTATTTTATTAGACCAAGAAAAGGTGGAGGCCAGAAGAAGGAACAACAAAATTATTAGGATAAGCAAGAAACTAAATAGTGTAGGGCTTACCTCTTTCATCCAGGAATGGTACGTTTCTCTTATATTCGTGTTCCTCCATGCATGGAGATCAAATATATTCATTCCATAAGCCCAAGCACATTCATCAGGGTCCAAATTCTTTGCTATAAGGGGATGTGAAAAATTGAAGTAGTTCTTGAGATGCTTGGACATTACCCACTCATCTTCACCTTTACAAGTTTCTACGGCTCCATTGACCTTTCCCTGAAGGTCAATTTCCCAAAGTGGAGACAAATCATGCTGAATTACAACATCATCATCTAAAAACACCACCTTGTCGAGGTTTGGAAAGAGCTGTTCAACAAAACCAATCAGCAAGAAGATTTTGGGGCAACAGATGAAGAAAACAAAAATACAAGAACTTTGGCCAAACTCAAAGGTTGGACTATGATACACTAGTTCATAGGAGGGAAAAATTAATGCTAAAGTTAGCAACAAAAACAATGAAGAAATTTTTGTTACCATTCCACATGCATTGGATCATCAAACTGCTATTTCTTTTTTCTTTTTTCTGAAAAAATTGCCTAACTTCCTGTAACACATCATTTGTTATTCATATGCATCTTGCTTGTTCAATTTGTAAGTATCACACTTAATTCATATTTCAATATGTTAAAAATTTTGGAAACTTCAGTAATTCATAGGTCTCTCCCAATACAAATCAATGAATGTTATCAACAATCCCAGATACTTGTAAATCTACTAAAGTTAAATCCTGACTTTGTTTGGCTGGTGAAGTACTATAATTTCCAGTGAGATCAGGTGAGTTTCTACCTCTGAGAAGATGAATTAATCCCCCAACAACAATGCCTCATGAATTAGAGTTTTTTCGCTTGCTTGCTTTTTTTTATCCTTTAACATCTTCAGTTCCCTAGTTCTTTTATAATAAACCATACACATCATAATTCATTAGTCTCCTAGTAGGACAACAGAAAAGATAAACTTCATATGAGATTACCTCGGGTATGTATATCCGAAGATGGTTAAGTAACGATATATACTTCGGACTTCTAGCCTGCAATTTAGAAGCAAATCTCCGAGGTGTTGTATCACTAAGATTTGCCCCTGCAATATGATTCCCATGGTAATAATCCCTGATACCATTATGATTCTCCACAGCTTCAAGCACTGGAACATTCTCTCTTGTTAACCAGTCAAACTGGTGAACACCCTTCACTTCAACAATAGCAGGGGAGGCTGGATTTAGTGCAAACCATGAATGCATACCCGCATAGGTTTTCTTGTCAGTGATGATGTGAAAAACTATCCTGTCAGGCTTTAGAGATGACTGGACAGTAGAAGTGACAACAACTGAGGCAGCCAAAATGTTATCAGTTGAGAGGACAAAGTGGTGATACGAGTTGTCAGAGAGCAAAGGAAGGAACTCTGGAGAAGGCAACTGTGTACGTGCATGAGCATTAGAAGAATATTCATCAGTCAGACGTAGAGAGAGACAGTGGATGCTTTTGGGGATGGAACTTGCAGCAAAGTGTTTGTTCATCAGCTCTGCAAATTTAGATTCCCTAATTTCTCTTTCCAATTTTTCCATCTGTGAAAGATAATAAAAGAATGACATCAGTTAAAAATATTTTCTTAACATTCCATCAGATTTTTGTTTCTTATTTTCTCTTGGAGGAGCATGGGTAACTGCACTCTCTAACATGCATTTATGCATAAATGTTGACATAGGATAATAAGAAAAGAGACTAAATGAAAATGAAGTTGATGGATCGATCATGACATAACAAAAGAAAGTATATACAAATTTTACATCCACTTCAATGAGACAAAGTATCATGAACATGTTGCAGTTAAAAGATCTAAACTTAACATACAACAGTAGTAGTCCCATGACTGCAGCATTCCAGCTCCATCATAGTTGAGTACAATAATTCAATTTATTTTTGAATAATGAAAGAGTCATATCAATAGCATGTTTTCCCAAGAAATAACTTAACACAAGAATAGCAGAGAAAGAACATGAGGTAAGGAGTTTCCTCTGGGAAAGGGGCCATGACCAGAAAAGGAGGCTGCAAACTGATTATTAGAGCACATCATTAAGAAACAATTGGTGGTATCTTCACAGTCAGCAAATTGTACAACACCGCGATTCATGACATTAGCCAATTTACTACCAAACTATGTGAAAACTGCCCCATCTTTTGCCTCTGAAAGACCAAAAATAATTATAGCATCCCAAACATGCTAGAATTATTACAATAGTACGACCTAGAGAATAGAAATGTAAAGAGGTCCTGTGGACACATCCTGTGACAACCTTACCAGCATGCCAAGCAAGCAATAAATCAAAACTCAAAATCAGATGCTCACCAAGAGAAAGTCAGTTATAAAATAAGCAACAAGTATAGTTGATATAAAAGAAGTGTCAGACATGGCATGAAAGGTCTCAAAATTATGGCCACCTCATTTATTACAAGGTCAAAGAAAATAGTCAATTAGATAAGCAAAAAGGATAAGTTTGAAGCTCGAGTTAGTGATCTATATAAATGAAGAGATCAGACGGTACAGCATAAACATATAACAACTTGAAGTCCATCATCCAATGTAATTTTTTAGGTTTAGAATAATCTTCAATGATTGGGAGATTGGGTCAGATAATTTATTTGAGCATAGATTGAATTGGCATTTTAGTTCTAACAAAGTATTGATGAATGAAACTGACAAATCATTTTCTAGCACGCAATAATTGAATAGCAATAGTTCTAATTCTCTTAAATCTTCTCTTTAGTTGTCTATAAAATTTTAGCATGCAATAATTTAATAGCAATAGTTCATAGCATGCAGAGAACACTTCTGGCAAATCATTACTTGATAGAATACACAAGGGCAAAATTTCAAGTATCATCTATTACCCATTCCCCTCGCTTTAGAATCCCTTTACTTTCTTTCTTTCGCTGGTGAACCAAAAATAGAAACAATTACTATTAGAGGCGTCACCCAAATATCATATATTTCTCCACTTCAAAAATTTCCAAATGTTAAGATTACCATTTAACAGAAAACAAGAACAAGAACCAAGAAAGTAAAATCTAATTCCTGTCTAACAGCCCTCATTCAGGGATATAACTAGTTTAGAACAAGATTAAAGGAGCAGAAACAAGTCCAGAGCCATGAAACTAATACATATTAGTCAACCCTGCTCTCCTCCAAGAAATTAAGAATAAGGAAATGAACCAAATCTGAAAGTAATCATGTCCATGTTTGAATAACTTGACACATACCATAGCCCTCAACATGAACGCAAATGTCCTTGCATCATACTGATTGTTCTTCATTTCAGAAACAAGGTGATTAAAAGAAGCCGGAAGCTTTACACCATCTGGGATTTCCTCATTTTTTACTTGATTGAGTATCTTGTAAAAGTCTTTAACAAGCCTCTGTTGCATCATCACCACAAGCATAAGTATTCAATTTGTAATAACCATTAACAAAATTATCCAAAAGTAGGAGAGCAGGTAATATACTTAATCTGAAACTGTGAAGGATGAAGGAAAAAGCTTACTTACCCCTGAATCATCTACTCTTCCAAGAAGCCTTGGTCCTAACCGCCTACCTAAACAATCTGTAGAAAAAAAGCAAAGTAAGAACAAGAATCCAGTATGCAGCACAAACACAGAAACATCATCATGAAAGGAAATCCTAGATCCAGATCCCAGGACATAATAGAGTGTAGACATGCTACAAGCAGATCCAGACTGCTCTGTAACATTTAAATAATTTGAATTAGAAACACTGGTGAACAAAATTCACAGTATAAGGGGGATTAAAAAGAAAATGAAATAGCCAGGAGAACAAAATAAATAATAAAAAAAATTGTGATTTTTTGTTTTTTGATCCACCACAAATTGTGATTAAGAAGTCTTTATCTGTTTAAAGTATCAGCAAATTGCTATTAATCTAGTTTTGAATCTACCAAGTAATCAAATTCTATTTTATATGATATTGGCATGCATGGACTAAAACTCATTCTTCATCCAGATTGTAATCTGCAATAATAATCAAAATTCACGTGCAAAAGTCCATCAAATCTTCATTTAGCTCATATTTATCATAAATAGTAATCAAATATAATCTCCCAGAATTCATAAATTAATGAATTTGAAACCTATCCCCTATCAATTTACAAGTGCAAAGCCTAATTGGTTAAAACAAATGTGCAAACATGGGTGAAAAACGAATGAAAATGGAAGAATCCAGGAATTAACCATGCTTGATCAAGAAGTCCAAAGCTAAGTTAATCGAATGAAATATAATCAGCTTAAGAAGTTACTATGGCAACAAATATAACATGCTACTGAATCAGAACAAGATCCATCATCCTCAATCTCAATTACAAATGCGAAAATCATAATCAAATGAATACAATTATACATACGAGTGTGCCTTACGTATGGTACGAACATTTGATGATTGATAATTTCAATTTCTTTACATTTGAAAGTACGCGGTATTAGGATTGCAGAAAAAAGATGTAAACAAATTGAAATTATCAATCATCAAATGCTCATACCAGACATGAGGCACATTCATGTATATATATGCACCGGATGACACAAAAAGACATAAATGCATTACATGTGAAAAACAACCTTACCCCAGATCAAATCAGGAACACACCAGAACAACCACAACCAAATGCATACATACAGAAAATGAGAAAATCATGAAATTAGAAAGCAATCCCAACCCAAATCGAATAATGATCCATCCACCTCGTCAAGCAACAATCACAATCAAAATAACCACAAAACTAAATATTTAAACACGTCAGAAAACCTTGAAAAGAAATTAAAAAAATAAAAAAAAATAACCAACCAAACTCACCAAATGAGGAGCACTTATTGACTCCTTCAAGCGTAACCAGAGCAGTAAGAATGAATACAAAAGGTAACAAGAAAGCAAGAATGAGTATAGTATGAAAAAGGGTTCGATAAGAGATATGGCGAGCTGCGACTTTGATCTTCATTGAGTCAATAAATCCATTGTTGCCGCTCGAAGATATAGTGATGCTTCTCATGCTAGGAGAGATGTGAAGCTGCATATTCCTTTCCTATGCAGCCCCACCACTACAAACCTAGCTGCGGCAAACACAAAAGCAACAAATTCTACCTCCTTCCCTCCCAGTAATACCCCACCCACCATCAGATCCACAGCTATCTTTAATACTTTCCTCTTCACAGATAAGATTTCCTTTCTGGGTTTTCCTGTTATGATATTTGCCTCTTTGCCCTTCCCTTTTTTGTGGTCTTCTCAAAGACCGCATTGGAGATTTAACAACAACGATAATGATAAAATGGGCTTCTATATCTAAGCATCCAAGCAAGAAAGATTCAAGAATTCAATGGTTAATCGATATATCTTTAATGGTTCTCTTTTTATTATTATTATTATTATTAATATTATTATTTTCTCCTTCTGGCATGGATCAAGAAAGAGACGGAGAAAATGAAACAAAGAGAAGGAGAAAGGAGAGAGAAAACGGGGTTTGTTCTGTGCCTGTGTTTTTGTCCTTATTTCCTTTTTCTCTTTTGTTGATTGGTTGGAACGTGAGATTTATTTATTTATTTATTGTGAAAAATAATGAATAAGTTTAAGAAAGTAATTAAGGGTATTTAAGAGTCAAAACCGTGTGTTTATTGTGATGGGTTTAGAGAGAGAGTTTGACCTTCGAGAGCTAAATTTAGATGTCTGACTGTCTCCCTATGTTTATGGCCACCACTTGGTCTTGGATTTGATTTCCTTGCATGGGTTTTCGAATTTTAGTTCATATCTCATCAGCCAAACAAATAATAATAATAATATTCAATTTCCCATATCACTTTATTTATTAATAAATAAATTAAAAAAAGTGTGGCCCACCAACGGTTCTTCTCTTTTCTGTCATTGAGTTTCAAAATTACATATATTTTATCAAAAGCTTTCATATGAATGTTTTTTTTATAATTTTAATGTATTGATATAAAAAATAAAAAATAATCTTAAAATATTCATTTTAATATATTTTTAAAAAATATATATTAAAAAAAAACTTACATCTAACACACACTTGATAAACCTCACTTAAAAAAAAAACAATTTTTTTTTAAAATGGCATTGTAACTTTTTTAAAAAAAAAACCTTTGGAAGTAAAATTGGACAAAAAAACATCGGGTCAACCCAAGGTAACATGATAGATAAATAAACTAGGCAATAAGGGGCAAGCCACCTTGGATTAACTCGCAAAACCAGTGGTCAATGCCATAAAATGAAGATAACCTGACAGAAAAGAAATTGAAAAAAACCACAAAGCTAATTTTTTTATAAAAAAAAATAATATCGAAAGATAAAATCAAAAAAGAAAATAAGCTACAAGAAAAACAAATATCAACCAGCGTTAACTTTTCTAACTCATGATCCTGAAAAGCACCATACATGAAAAAACCATAAAACACAATCCCTAACAAATCAAACTTTAAATAATGAAATTGGGAAACAAAAATGAATTATATAAAAGGATCCAAAAGAAAAACATCAATTAGAAGAATTAGAATAAAAATCAAAACCAAAAATAAATTAGAGGCCAACAAAAAGATTTCGATTGAATGGTGAAATCAAAAGGGAAAAAAAACTTTAACAAAAAAGCAAAAAAAATCAAAAAAATAAGGATCAAATTGAAAAAAATTAATACATCATAAATATGGATTGAGAGATGAAATTGAAAACCAATAGAAGTTGCATAAAAGGATTAAGAAAAATCAGAAATCGAAAGATGAGGAATAAAAAGGTAAAAACAACACATGACAAATTGGGATTGAAGGATAAAATTGAAGAAAAAAAATGTTAAGACTTTACAGAAAGGTCAAGAGAAAAAAATAGAAATCAAAAGAGTAAGGACCAAATCCAAAGGCAAAACAAATTGAGGAGCAGCTCTGAAAATCTGGAAGGCTAGGCAAAAAAACCGAGGGGGGGAGAGAAGGAAAATAAAAGGGCTCACAGTGCTAAACCGAAGGTCCGTCAAGGACACGCGCTGGCCAAACACGGAGGGGCCGATGAGAGGACTTGAACGCCGCCCTGGAAGCCACTATTTGGCCTTTAAGAGACGATGCATGCTCTGCTCGAAAACCATGACAATCCTTCACGGGCTAACGCATGCAATGCACTCGTCAATCTTTTTTTTTAAATATTTATTAAACATTAAAGTTCAAACTTGCCCCTAACCCTATTTAACAATAAAAAAACCAAGGTTAAAATGACAAAAATAACCCTCGACCAAAGCTCTTTTTACCTCAAGAGCATTCCAGTAACTTAACTGTGCATTTGAAGTTAAAAAAAATACAAAAATTCCTCTATATGCCAAGCTTATTTTTTTATCCCAAAGGTATTTTTGCATTTTTATTATTCAAAGAACAATAAAAAAAAATCCAAATAGCCCTAAATGACATTGTTCTTACCCCTTTTCCTTTTAGTTTATACTAGATAGGTGGCTCGCATTACGTCACGGGTCTACCTATTTTTTTCATCATAAAAAAGATATAAAGATGATGCAAACATTTTCAAACAAGAAAAAAAATCTAAGATTTTGGTCATTGACTCGAATAAGTTTAATAAACTTAGTTAATTTAATAATATGATTAGAAAATAAGATATTAACAACAAATAAAGCAAGAAAAAAAATAACAATGATTTAATTCAAAAGAGGAACGCTTGTCAATATTATGAAAATATATCTTTACAATATTCCTAAAACATTTCAACAATTTTATTTGTTAACAAAGTAAAAATTAAATGAGAATGAGATAATTGCATAGATAGAAAAAATGAAAAAAATATGAATCTCAATTCCCAACAAATAAAATGACGAATGATAAAATTGAAAAGAAAACAATTTTTAAAAACAAAAACAATTGACCTGAGTCTGTCTAAGCTATCATATAGGTGAGTTCTTAAATATACATCCTCCAAAAGAACCGAACATGATAACCTTTTATCATCCAACTTGAGCGAAAATCAAATCAAAGTAGATTGAATAAAATCATGAAGCTCAATTCTCCAACAAACCTAATATTGAAGGGTGAAATTAAAAAAAATAATTAAAAAACAATGAAAATAAAATGCTAGAGTCTAACCTGGAGAACCTGTTGAATCCATAACCTGAGAATCCAAGACATGATATCAAGATAACTCTATAGAGAAAAAAAATTAAAAAAAAAACAAAGAATATCAATTTCCAACTAATCTAATAATGATGAATGAAATTAAAAAAAAAAAGATCAAAGCCAACTTGGTCCAACCTTCAGAACCTGTGACACGAATCATAAGGCTAGATCATGATATAAAGGCAAACCTGAGAAAATAACTTTGTAAAATTCTAAACTAACCAAAATAATTAAGGATACACTTGAAAAATAAAATAAAAAAAGGATAAAAAAGAAAAAATATAAATTTGAAAAGAATGAGAACCAAATTGGATATAAAAAAATAAAATCAAATCATAAGGGATGAAATTGAAAAATAATTTCAATTAATAAAAGAATAAGAAAAACTAAAAAGAATAATCAAAAGAATGAAAACCAAATTTGATATAAAAATCAAATGTCAATGAATGAAATTGAAAAAAAAAATTCAATAAAAGATCCAGGACTAAATGCATTGCAATTAAAAGAATGGGGATAAAATCTTATATAAAAATCAAATGTGAAAGGATGAAATTGAAAAACAAAACTCAATATATGATTTAAGACCAAATACATTGCAATCAAAAGACTAAAGACCTAATTTGACTCAAGAAAAAAATAACTAGACTTATTTGTTTTTTTATAATGGCCAACATGTTTTTCTAAAAGTGGAGAAAAGAAAGAGGGAGGAAAGAAAAAACATGTGGTCGTAGCTCAATCGTCGATCAGCTGACACCACAAGCCTCACCACTATGATGGGGGCGATAAGGCGCATCGAACGTCATCCCGAAAAAGGGCGTTTGGAGTTGTTTTAACACAGCGTGCGCCACCTGAAGGGCTCGAGCGACGCCCACTTTTTAATTTAAATAATATTTTATATATATTAAAAGACTCAATTACCCTTGACCCCACATGAGAATAACAAGAAAACCATAACAAAATAACTAAAGTGCCCTTGCATCCAAAGCTAAAAAATATTATTTTTAGGGGCATTTAAGTAATTACACTGTAAAAAACAATTGAAAAACCTGAAAAGCTCTTGATCTAAGAAAATGATTTTTTTTTCTTTTAATGGTAATTTAGTAATTACACTATGTATAAAAAATGAAAAAAAATATCAATTAACCCTCTCATTTCCTGTAATGACTAATGGGTCCTATAAAAAAGATCTTTCTACCCCTAAGTCCAAGCTAAGTGAGTTTTCCCTCCAAGGGTAAAATAATAATTTCATTATGCGAATCCATAGTGAATGTGAGTGTGCGCACAATGAGTCCCTGAGCTCTTTTAGGTTTTTGTATTGTATTATGCAGTAAAATAATGGTTGGCCAATCTTTTATACAAGTTGGGGACCACATGCAAGGCTCGCAAAATGTTTAGTAAATGATTATATTAGTCCCATACTATAACACCATGACGTGTTTCCCTTTTATCTATCCCCATTTTCATTGGGATAAAAGGTTAGGGATGTCCATAACATAGGCATACAAATAACAAGAAATGTTCTTAGGTTCTCGCTAAATTAGATTTCTAGTTTTGTTTTTCTCCTTGTGGAGGTTTATGACCCCTTGGGAATATTAATTATTAACAATACTCTAAAAGATGGCTAAATTATTGTGAAGGATTGCACTGTGGGTCCCTCACATTTCACTGTGGATTCACTTTTAAAATTTTCCTATTTTTTCATTTTGATTCTCAAATGTTTTATCTAGGTGATTGTATCCTCCATGGGCCAAATTAAAGGATAGTTGATTCAAATTTGTTGACCAATTACAATATTTAAAGAAGGAGGAACATAGTGAAAAAATGGTGAAAATAAGTGGTTGTTTTGAAATTTGGTCAAAAAGTTCACTTTGATTCTTCTACTTTTCAAATTATAAGCTTTCAATCTTTATATTTTTTTGAAAATTCCATTTTGGTTCAAAATTTTATTTTTCTTATTTTTGAGTCCCTAGTTTAAGAGAGGATAAAGAAAGTGGTTGAATTTCAGTGGTAAAGAGAGAAAGTCTCAGTTGACACCGATTTCGGCCATGAAAAGGTTGATTTTGGTGTTAATTGATTCTATTTGATGAAGTGAGCTTATCTCTAAGTGTTGTTTGCCCTTAACTTTGCTTGAGATAACAATCCAAGCTTGAAAAGTTTTTAGTTTTGAGTTGTTTAAGGCCATATACAAGTTTATCAAGGAGTTTTGGATGTTTTGAGTAAAAAATATGTTGAAAATGGATTTCAGGTAAAAAAAAAATAACAGCCATGATTTTCTAGCTGCTATAATGGTCGGAATCTAGAGAAAAGTAGATGATGCATCGCTTGCTTATTTTTTTAAAAAAAAATTAAGGATGGACGACAGGTCGGGCGGTCTTCTGCATCCTTAATAAACAAAAAAAAACCTAGCCAAGCGATCGAGCCTGGGCTGAAAGGCCCAGACAAGTTGTCCTAACTAAGCCAAGCCTGTGCATCCGGACCATTTTTTTGCCTTTTGTTTTAGTAGCCTTTTTATTTTTTTTCTTGCAATTTTTACTTTTAATGAATTTTTAACAAATTTTTATGATGTTTTTTTTAATAGAATATGATTTATTTTTTGCTTATTTATGAGTAAGGTTTTATCATCTTTTTTTTTTTGTTAGGAGGCATTCTTTCTTTGTAGCCCTACTTTATTTTTTTCCTCTTTTAATCTTATTCAATTGCTTTTCTATATGTTTTTTTTATTATCATTTTATTAAATAAAATACTTATTCTAAAAAACAATGTTATTAAATACAATCAAGTCTATTACTCATGTTTCAATATCATATGTCTACGATCACATCTATCTCTCACCTTTTCAATTTAATTTTTAGTTAAATATCACTTATGTTTTAATTGGTTTTCACATAACGTTATACTATTTTTTTTCAAATATGTGTTGTGTTGCATTATGTTTTTTTCTTTGATTTTATTCATCCGTTTTTATGTGTGTATATATTTATATTATCATTCGATTAAATAAAAAAAATTATTTTAAGAAACAAAGTTATTAAACACAATTAAGTCCATAACCTGTATTGCGAGATCAAATATCTTAATCTACATATATCTCTTTAGTTTTCAAGTTTAGTTTAGTTATTGTTAACAACATCTTTTTTTATATATATTTTTTATTGACACAAATAATCATTTAATTAAATAAATAATTTATTCAAAGAAACAAGTTATTAAATACAATTGGGTACATGACCCTTGTTATCTTGATATATATATATATATATTTCAATTTAGTCTTTATTTATCATCAACAACTTTTTTTTTTACATTTGTTGTCATGAATAATTTCTCAATTTATTTAATTAGAAGCATGCATAAGCTTTTTGGTTTTTGATTGAGAATTTTTTTATGGTAAAAAAATGTGGTGGAAAAGCCTGTATATATTTTTTTTTTGCTAAAAAATAAAACTATTTAACCCGTGATGAAGCGCGGTCAAATAGCTAGTTAACAAAACACTAAAGGGTGTGACTAAATCATTGCAGCCACACCCACAAAGCACTATTTATTAGAATAGTGTTTTGTGTTTTTTGTATTTTGTTTTTCTAAATTTCACCCTTTATCTACCCAATCTTTGTTTTCTTATTTTATTTTATTTTATTCAATTTTATTTGTAAACCCTTGGGTAAATCCATAAGGACTTTAAAGTAAACAATATGTTAAGCAGGAAAACTAAATATTTACACTAAATGGATGATAATAGCTTTTGGAAATTGAAAATAAGATGTTATGTGCTAACTTTATAAAATTAAATTTTGAAAAAAGGCAAAACAAAAAACACAAAAACATGAATAAAAATCTAAATGAAAATAATAAATGAGGAAAGCAGAGATAAAGTTTAATGAAATTTGATATCACCTGGGTTAAATCTATTATAAACAGGTATTGAGATTTGAAAAATATTATTTGGGAAACATAAAAGGCATAAAAGAAAGGACATAGTAGGAATTAACACAAGTTATTCCAATATATATATATGGGTGCATGTGGCCGGACATGAAATGAGAAAAAAGAGGAATGAAAATTCTTCATCTATTTAGCTTGACATAGGAAATTAAGGGAAATTAAGGAGTTAAGAGTAGAACTTATGAGATTTTATGAGTTCAAAACACCTCAACAACTTGAATCAAGTGAGGGGAAGCAAGCTTTTAGTGAGAGAACCAATGAAAGCGACAAAAACAAACTTGAGGAATTGTTCTTATGGTTAGCAATTCTAGTTGTATTGTTATTTAGGTAAGGAGCTCTATACTTGATTTATCAAGTTTGATGAAAATTTAATGCATTAGGGTTCTTGATTTGGAATTTGGGGTTATGTTAAATTAGTTGTTAGAATTTTAATGGATGTAAAAGTTGATGTTCTAAAGAAGAAATACGTGGAGAAAAATTGAGAGGAGTGGCCACCTAAGTATACAGAGAAAAAGGGAGAATTCTCATTTTTATGTATATTCATAAAAATTATAAGAAGTGTTATGTATATATGTGTGTTATTTGAAAAGAATTGGATTATGTTATCAACTTTGCTTAGCATAATAGAATTGTTAATGAGGGAGAATAAATTAGTGTGCTTTAGTCGCATGCATATGTAATGAAGGATGTTGAATTTAAACTATGATAGGATTAAAGAAAATAATTAAAAAGAAAAGAGAAGGAGACTTATGGCCAAATTGGATATACATTGGAGAATGAAATTGATAATGGTGTGATATTGATTTTAATTTACTTGAGAGTTAACATATGTGTAATAAAAAATGATTGATATGTTATATTATAAGATAAAAGAGATACTAATAAGGGTATTTTTTCTGGATTCAGGAGAGGCATGAAGAGTGATATCTATTGTAGCTGGAGGAGTGCGTACAACTGGAGATGTAAGTAGATGCCTTTCACCTTTGACTAATATTATTAAGATTGTCTAATTAATTTAATTGCAAATTCATTAAGTGTGTGATTCATTGTTATTAATTGTTGTTTGTATAACAAAAAATGATATGAAGGGAGTACTAGAGGTGTCAGAGTTATCTAATAACCAGGATATAGAATTGACTAATTATTACGAGTATTGAAAATGCAAGTGTATCTATCGAGATGATATATTATGATTGTTCTAATATTAAAAAGGGTACATTTTTAAAAGTATATGAATATTTGGGTTGAAGAATTATCTAAACAATGGAATTAAAGTGTAATGTGTTATTATACAACTTGTTATATTTTAATCACCTTTATTTAATATTAACCTAATTACCATATTTATGATCGGGCCTTCGCAGACTTGTACTTAATAATTGGTCTTCTCATATAACTTCTTGTAATAGATTAGTAATGGGAAACAAAAATATATTTTGGATTTAAATCGTAATGTATTTGAATGCATGGATGTATCCTATTTTGTGTAATAAAATTTAATGATGTTATTGTAAATTAAAATAGAACATGTATATCATATTTAGAGTAATGAAATGAAGTTAGATAGTAATTTTAATCATATTCATGTTTATTCTCTTGTTCTAAATAAAAATGTGTTTCATAACTTTTATTAATATTCTTAGTTTATAATCACATGTTTTATTTGTGTTGCTTAAGACTCATGGGTTAATTATAATCCATGTGAAATGACAAAAAAAGGGATTAAGAGAATGAATATTGTCTATTCTTGTGTATAATGATGTGGGGTTGATCTAGAAGATTAGATCAAGAGGAGAGATTGAAAATGTATTAAAAGTAAGGTCATTACAAATAACTTAATATAATTTAAAAGATAATTAACAACAATGTTTGATATTACTCAAATCGGTTGACCGATTGAACTTACAAATTGATTCGGTCAACTGTTTGATTAAATAAATAATTAAAATCGATATTGTAACTATTCATTGAGTTGAATTATAAAGGTCGAATGTTATCATAGATAGTAGGCTGATACAAAAAAATAGTCTAATTTTTTACATGAATGAAAGGAAAATTATATGTAATTTACATCTTAAACTTGGGGCCGTTATATCATCCTTTAACATTATGTTTTTTTAGGAATTGTGCTTCGTATTTTTTTAGGATTTGTTTTTTGTTGGGTTATATACCAGTCTCATGGATTTAGTTTTTTTTTCCTCTCAATTTCAACTTTCAACATTTAATCTGTTGGAATTTGAAAATAAGGCTTCATAATTTTTTCGATTTACTTTCTATGAATTTATCCCGATCTCATGACATAGATCACAAGTTTAACAGGTTAATTCAGATAATTTTTTTGGCTATTTTTTCTAATTGATTTTTTTTTATTTCATCTTTCAACATTGAATTAGTTGAAAATTGAGCTTCGTAATTTTTTAATTTACTTTCTATGGGGTTATCTCGATTTCATTACCTGAGTCGCGGATTTGACTAGTTGACCTAGGTTAACTCTGTTTACTTTTTTAGGTCCTTTTTTGATTGAATTTTTTGTCATTTTTTTATAAGGTTATTCCGGTTTCATAACCTAAGTAGGTTTTTTTGCCCTTTTTTAA
>Ga0307515_10011828_pt1 | contig 16510 bp, 15 predicted proteins | sample 17_EM_MG_FD_194513 | JGI IMG/M metagenome (GOLD analysis project Ga0307515, IMG submission 194513) | Populus trichocarpa ectomycorrhiza microbial communities from riparian zone in the Pacific Northwest, United States - 17_EM | ecosystem: Host-associated > Plants > Roots > Unclassified | place... | reverse complement strand
CCCTCACCTCGACGGTATTCTGCAAAGCAATCAAGTTGACCTGTCCCGCGACCCCGAGGACGGTGGGAATTGACTTTTCGATGGTACCGGTATGGTCAAGCTTGTTCGGCTGCTCTATTACAGAAGCGTTGTCTGTGAGTACGTCGGCGGGGACCCCTGCGCTCCGAATTAAATGCCTTTCGCCACTTCTGGGGACAGATTTCCGGTCCTTCAGCGGCGCTGAAAAAGAGTCAGACCAATCACTTTCCACGAATTCGAATACCACGCACTGGCGACGCCGGGTAAGTTGGGGAGTGGCTTATCTATGGAGCCCCTGCCTTCTTCAACGGCACTGATGTGCCCAACGTTGTTCGGCTGTCCTGCCTTGGAGGGCCTAGCCAGTGATGGCAGGAGTCCTGGGCGTGATTCACTTGTTTCCGAGAGTCCGTTCTGTGGAGTGGGAATCCGGTCTACGAGAGTGTGAGACGAATGACTTTGGGGTACCTTCATGAGCGGCTTACCTGCAGGATCCTCTGCGCAACAGTCGAGCCACCTACACCAACCAGCCAGTTGTCGCGCCACTTAGTCGACAGTTCCTTCAGACCCATAGTATGACACCAGTCGTCAAGAGATGGTCCACAAGAGGGTACTGCTCTTGGGTGGTTGTGGTTGTGAGAAAGCACCTATACCATGAGACAGAGCCCCGTTCCGTGTTGCGTGGCCGGTGCGTTGCCAGTTGACGCTCATTAATGACTTCTGCCATTCAAACACAACGAGTTGGGGGGTGTACAGAACCATGTCAGGTGGTTTTGGTATCTGCGGTGCAAAACTCGTACTAAAGCGGTTCAGTTGATGTTGCGGCTCTGGATGATCGGCCGCTTGGAACTTGGGGATGCGGCAGTTCCCGGCCCAACGGGCAAACCAAAAGGACTCGCGACAGGATCTGTGCTCTGTTCTCCGACCACCTAATTTGTGTCGGTGCCGTCGTGGGTATCACTGCTGCCCCAGTTTTTTCTCTGCTGGCTACTTTTGCTCGCCGCTGGTTCTCGAAGATACGTCGTAACCTCAGGAAGTCCCCAAAAACTCTCCAAAGTCCAGAATCACCACCGGAATTCCAGTCTCAACGTTCGAGTGTTGTGAGCGAACGCCGATGCTCCCCCTTGTGAACCTCGAGCGTTACCTCCGAATCCGAATCTCGACGGGCTCCGAAACACAATCGACTGTCGTAATTCTCTTTCGTGGCGATGATGCAACCCAGAGGTCCACGTTCAACACCTCCCCCTCTTCAAGTGGCTCAAACCCCAACAGCGCGCCATTCTCATCTGGCAGTCGGCTCGCGCCGTTTTAGCCATAGCACCATCTTAGTATCCCTCAAATGTCACCTCAAGCTCGAACTCCACATTTTGTTCACCCTCAGACAGGGCGCGTTGTGATCGCCGCAGACTTTTCGAGTCGTTATCCGTACCAGTCCTTCCCAGAACTTGTAATCTGGAGCCACTTACTGATACCTTATTTCGCGATACCTCCCCAATCCTCCTCGGAACCTTCTGGTCAGCCCATTCACCTCTGGAGAGTATACAGACAATAGTTACTTACACAACTCTTTGGGTCACAATAGGTAGTCAAGCGCAGGAAGTTTCACCCGTTTCCCGCCTCCGTGTAAGCCACCTCCATCCTTCGCACCTCAATATAACGCTGCACAGTCGCATCGCAGGAGGTCCCACAACAACACGAATCCCCCGCCCCCGGGCCCGAGCAACTGGCCCCATGTTCAAATACCCCAATCTCCTGGCGGGGCCCGAGCCGCACGTGGAAAATGCCGATAAATCCACGGCGTTACATAGTCGAGGTGCCGAGTTGTAAACCAATATCACCGCGAGCAATGAGGTGTTCTCCTGCTGGAGAAATGATGATTCTATGTTGAAGTTTTGAATTGGTCCTTTCGAGACAAAGACCGATGGAAACCCTTTGAGATTACGACGAAAATATAGGCGGGAGCTGCTCTCATTGGTCAACGTGTGATTCTGTGTAAGGTTTCTCCACTCGATCTATTCTTTCGATACTGCCAGATTCAAACTTCACCATTAACTCAATGTTTTTTCAGCGAGCAAATACTCCATTGCCCCCGGTGAATGTCGGTGGTATTACGTGGTCTACTTGAGGAGGCTGACGGTCTACTGAAGTGAAACCCGTTGTGGAACCAGGGACTTTTGTTTACCGAGGAAGCTGGAGCAGGCGCTGGCGATGATCTATCCAAGTCGACACAGTTGTAGAAAACTTGGATCAGGGTGTCCTGCAGGTTTGTGGCCCTATCACAGGTAACGCAACTCCGCATTCAAGACATGGCAGGGTGCCGAGGTCGGAACACGGACTCACTACGGGCAACGAAGTATTTTCCGCTGAATTCTGAATCGGATATCGGTGAATGGTATGTAACCTTTTGAAATCCAGGAGGTAAAAAAAATACGGGAGCCACCCCCATTTGCTAGCGTGACTCTGCCTAACGTTCCTTCACCCGCTCCATCCTTTGGATACAGATTTAGACTCCACATGACACAACCAACTGAAGGTTACTCCGACGAGTAAACGCTCCGCTGCCCCAGGTGACTCCCGTCATGGATGGACTGGTACATCTGCGTTGTATTCTTGGTTGCGAAGTGATCGGGAGGGCGGAACCCTCCATCCCATCCATTCAAAACTTCCAACCGGTGACCCGACCTCTTTGGATCCGTGCGACCACGTTGAGGACGGGTAAACACACTGTGGTACCGCCAGGAGGAAGCGCACTGCAGTGATGAGATACCTTCTCCCCAGTGCCACAAGCGCGTGTTCACAGACGGGATCAGATCCCAAATCCTCCGAGGGAAGTTGGGATGGATCGTACGCCGGTCCGCTTGCACTTGTAGTCCCTTTCTCCAAGTCGTTGGGAGCCGTTCGCAAGAAGCCGAAGTGCTACTGTGGTTCTTCGATTACATCGAGAGAAGATGGAAAACCATAATTCCAAGACTGGTGAGCAATTCAATACCACCGTCGAACCTCGACCTACTGGACCCCACACCTTGTGACCGTTGCCTATAATTCATTAAAGTCCATGTGTCCGGAGGCACCACTTCTTCCCTCCTTCCCTCCTTCCCCCCCTTCCTCTCTCCCTGCACGCTCCTCCACAAACACAAGTGAATTTGTTTCTGATTGTTTAGTAGAATGGAAAAGGAAAAGAGCCGTGGGTTGTTCATCTGCACTCCCTCTGGTCACCACACGCGGCTCACAATCAAGTGCCACTAGCTTTGGGTTCCCCAACTCTCTCTACTGATACTGACGAGCAGCTCTCCCGGCTCGGATATGGTGAGGAGGTCACCACCCAGGGGGTGTACCCAGACATCAAGGAGTCGGCGTTGATCAGGAAGGTTGATCTCCGTGTCATTCCGGTTCTCTGTCTGTTGTACATCTTTGCTTTCTTGGACCGGTTCAACATCGCAAACGCTGCCGTCTATGGGATGGGCAAGGAGCTCAAATTGATCGACAACCAGTACAATATCGCTCTCACCATTTTGTAAGTGATAAGCGCCCTTCGCAACGATGTGTGGCTCACTGAATCCAAAAAAAAACTTCACCTTTTCACATCCAGCTTCGCGCCTTACATCTTGTTCGAAATACCTGGCAACTTGTTGCTCAAGCGTTTCCGTCCCAGCGTCTGGCGTGAGTTCAACCCGTTGCTGACGCTCATCAGCTATGTGGAATGTTAATCTGCTATATTTTCAGTCCCTGGATGGATGTTTGTTTTCGGATGCGTCACCATCGCTCAGGGTTTCGTGAAAAACTACTCTGGCCTCCTGGTTGCTCGTTTCTTCTTGGGCTTGGCTGAGGCCAACGTCGTCCCCGGATGCTTCTACGTCATTGCCATGTACGTCATCTACCCCGCAGCGGAGGTGCGACGGTCCTGAGTTTTTCGGTTAGGTGGTACAAGCGGAGCGAGGCCCAAAAGCGGTACACTTTCTTCTTCGGTTCTACAAGTCTTGCTGGTGCTTTCGGTGGTCTTTTGGCGTATGCCATCTCCAAGTTGGAGGGTAAGGCTGGATTATCCAGTTGGCGATGGGTTTTCGTCATTGGTTTGTCTGTTTTTCCTCTCCCGCGGTCGTGCACTGAATCGACTTCGCGATTTCAGAGGGTCTCATGACCGTCGTATGCGCCGTTGTCGTATTTTTCTTCGCCTCTGACTTCCCTGAGGAAGCAAAATGGCTGTCGGGTGACGAGAAGGCCTTTATCAAAGCAAGGCTCGCTGAGGAGATGGGTGACTCTCAGCTCATTGCTAAGACAACCTGGAGGGACGTCCTTGGCGTCTTCAAGGATTTCAAGATCGTCCTCGGTGGTCTCATGTACTTCGGTCTCGTCGTTCCCGGATATGGTTACGCCTACTTCGCCCCCACAATCCTCCGATCTTTCGGCCTCAGCCCCGTTGAGACTCAGCTCTACTCTGTCTCCCCCTGGGTTGCCTGCTTCGTCATGAGTATGATCGTCGCTACTGCATCTGACTATTTCAAGAGGAGGTATATCTTCATCCTTCTGTCGTTGCTCGTCTCTGTCGTTGGGATAGCCATCCTCTTGACTGTCCGCGACGATATGAACGCGAGATACGGAGCGTTGTTCTTGGGTATTATGGGCCTGTATTCCGCTGCTTCTATCATTGTTTGTTGGCTTAGTACCAATCGTGAGTCAAGATCGATGCCTTCCACCAATTCCATCGCCATCATCTGAAATACTTCGACAGTTGGTGGACACCTGAGACGCGGCGTTGGAACCGCCTTCCAGATCGGCTTCGGTACCTGCGGTGGGGTCATTGCTACCTTCAGTTTCTTGGCCAAGGATGCCCCCAAGTACACCAAGGCTTACTCCCTCTCCCTTGCATTCATCGGCCTCTCCGCCATCAGCTCTACCATCTACTTCTTCGCCCTCATCTCCGAGAACCGAAAGCGTGCAAGGGGTCAGAGCGAGTACTCCGGAAAGAGCGAGGAGGAGAAAGCGAGGCTAGGTGACTTGAACCCAGATTATCGCTACATGCTGTAATTTCTTCCATCCCACATCCCAGTGACAAATGCATCCGCGGATTCCACATGATACTAACGTACCTGTAATGTAACATCTATCAGCACCATATCGTTATCGTTATTGCGACCCTTCACATTAGCAAAAAGGTAGTCCATTGGAGGAACCACAAGACTCAACCAGAGGGCCAGGTTCTCCGGCGGCCCGTGGACCTGATGGAGAACGGCTGGTTCTGCTCGATCCGTTCCGGGGACGTGTCAATCGTGGTCGACCTAACGAATTTCGCTTTGAACCGTTGCAAGAAGTCAAAGGCTGTTGTGATGGGTCTGTGTGATTTGTCGGATTCGCAAGCTTGATTTGGTTTACTTCTGACGGGCCTTCAGCGAGCGCGTTTTGTGAGTGCCCTCTGGTTTCGAGGAGTCTTCCTCCGACTTCCCAAAAGTTACTTCCAGCAGCTCCAGGAAATCTCCGAACTGGTTGTCGAAACCGAGTAGGAGGGAAGCCTTGCGATGCGGTCAGCGAATCGAAGGCCACCGTCGGCAGCCTTGGGGTCAATGCAGTAATTTAATCCAAACGCTAGCGCTGAGGGTGAAATTCTATTGTGAGGAAAGTGTTCTATGTGACAAGGTGGACCGCATGAATGTGAGACAAGGACATCGTGATGGGCGATGTAAGAAACTTGACGGAGAGCATAAACAACATGCAAAAATGGACAGGAGAGACCGGATCATGCACGATATCGAGGAAAGCACGAAAAGAAAGGAATGAGGGAAAATGAAACACCAACAACCCAATTTAATCAGGATACATAGCGTACACTCTAAACAGGGTATCTTCGTCAAGGGCTTTCAACCTCAAACACCTTTGGAATAACTTCTTATCGATCGGGAATTGCAACTTGCTCGCCAGATGCTGGCCCGTGACGAGACTTTTGATCACCCCGGCGATGCGTCTCTGTTTTTGAATGTTAATAAGAGGTTCGAGCTGCATCAAAGGAGGGAGGGGGGCGAGAGTGGCGAAGACCCCTGGGTGCGCTGGGGGCTCGAAGGTATTGGTTTCAGGATCGATGCAGACAGGTTCGTTCGGTGCAGTGGGGTCGATCAAATCCGGCAACCGGGAGTGGCGGTACAGTTGGGATAGGTATTGACCTGGGCCGAACAATATAAGGTCATGTGAGAGATCGATACCAGAACGATGCGTACCTAGGAAAGGGATGCAGGCGGTGCGAGGCTGAATTTTCCCTTCCCCCTTCCCTTTGCCCATTGGCGAAGGATCTGCACCAGCTGCAGAAGAGTCACGAGGATTGACGCTAATCGGTTCTGCTTCGATCGCCGCCTCCACTTCTTGACGAAGATACTTGAAGTCTCCAGACGCACCGGTGACGAGCCTGAGATCTCGATATACCCGCGCCTCTGAAGAACCAAGTTTCTCCCAACGTCTGCCTACGGCTCGGGCAACCCACTCACTCTGCAGACCGGCGAGGAGGGATATCAACGTGTTGAACGCGCCACGTTCGTACAATTTCTAAGGAACCCGCATTAATTATGGGAACGGTGACAACGACGTGAAGCGTACCCATGCAACGCGGATGAACTTGGAAACAAGGTTCAACCGCTCATTCGGGAGGGTCAACACGATCTCAGAAACAACGAACTTCGCGAACAGGTTGAACCTTCCCCTAAACGCGACCAAGGCACTCGTCTTTGCGGTGACCCTACCCTCGGCCTTGTATCTCGCCCGATCTTTCAAATACTGCGCCCAATCAAGAATGATCGACTCCTCGACAGAGTTTCTCCAATCGTCAACTACGAGTTCCTCAAACTTGAGTCCAATGAACAACTCTCGTTCGATGATCGCAAGGTGTTCAGCTAGTGATGCAGCTCTGACCGTCAGGAAGAACGACCGGTGAGCCTTGGTCGGAACGATGAAAGTGGACGGAGTGGGTGACCTGATCCTCTCGCTCACTGGAAACTCAACCCCGGAGCCAGTGGATGGGGATGGCCAAGTAGGGACACGACTCTGCAAGATCTCGAGGGGAACGGCATCTTCGATGGCCGGCATGGAATCTCTACCCATCATCGGCGACCCAGGACCGGACCTTGTGGAGTTGAACGTAGCCTTCGACGTGTATGTCTCAGCCATGGGGATTTCTATGTCCGGAGATAACCTGCCGTTCGCGGACGAAGACTGAGAGGACCTCTTGGCGTCCACAAACGTTCCTTGCACCGGACCCCGCTCGGTAGCGTTGGTGGGTTGGGAAGACTTGACGACTCCAAATTCGTCCACCTCACCCTCGCCAGAACCCTCGTCCTCATCGGAATCGTCCACTGGGAATCGCGGTTTCTCGTCTCCATACAACCCGTTGGCCATCCTCTCCCGGATGGACTTGACCCACGTGTCGACCTTGCTCTGTTTCAGTACCTGCCGCGGCTGATTGATCCTTCCCTCGAGCCTGTTCAACGCCGCGTCCACATCACCCGTCTCTTCATCATCACTCAACGAGTCGACGATCGCATTAACCTGCCACTGCTGGATACCACGTCCCAATCGCGGGTGCTCATCATCCTCTGCCCCAGTGGAAGAGGTGTTCCTTTTATCCTCGGCGTCATCCGCAGCATTCGAAGTGATAGAGCTCGACGCGGCAGAGATAATGCTCGTATGGCCCCCAGCAGCGCCAAACGAAGAAGCGCTTTCAGGCCGGACGAACTCGAATTCCCTCCTCAATGGTAACTTCCTCGGGAGCCTCCTCAACCCATGCGGGGACCCAGTGTCCGACGTGCCTGTGACTATCTTCCCGGTATCACCTTCATTTTCCGACGAAGACATATCGGATAGGTCAAGCTCGTCGATCGAAACAACATCAATCCGCCAGTCACCGTCGCGGGCCTGTCCATTTCCCGGCGAGTCCCAATAAGAATCCTGCTGGAACCGATGCTGGTATCCACCCCCCATAAGGCTGCGACCGCCCGGACGGCTGGAGATGCTCGTGGGCGGCAATGGAGCAGAAAGTCCAGTTGATGGGTCACTCGTCATGGATTCGTGAGCTTGTCTCCTTGATTTCTCCGAATCGTATGATTCCGGCGAAGCGGGTCTAGAGTCCGGTCGGAGAGAAATTTCCTCGTCTGTAGGTAAACCGATAGGGTGCGGAGTCGCATCCGCCTCGCGATCTGGAACATCTTCCCCGACGGGCACACCTTTCTCTGCCTCAACATCAACGTCAGCGACTTCCTGGACCTCTACTTCGATACAATCTCCAGCGTCCAGAACAAGGGAAGAGGTATCACGAGTATTGTCCAACGGGACAGAGTTCGAGTCTTCGTCCGCACCAACGCGAAGAGAAACCTCAGCATCATCCTGATCCTCGGGTTCTTCAGATACAACGCCGAGTCTCTCAGCCAAGTCCCTATCCCCCACACTCGACGCGCTGGGTGAGACTGGGACCGTCGAAGAAACACTCGACATCATCCCTCCATCATACAGGTTTCCGATATCCTTCGTATTGACTCCGGGCGTTCCAGGTAACGAAATCGCGGGAGAGATCATGTTGGGGCTCGACGGATGACTCGAGCTCCTGACGGAGTTCGATGATGTGGTAGACGACGCGTGCGATGAAGCCAGTGAAGAAGGGTTGGTTGTCGACTGCTGATCGATCATTTTGAGGTACTGTTCCACCCCTCCCTTGACCATTAACAGGTCTCCTGTCGCGTTTGGCTCGAGGTTGAACGGAGATACGTCAGGAGGATCCACTGGAGTCGCTTGTAGTTGCGTATTCCCGCCCACACCAGTTGCAGTTCGGGGGTTCAGAACGCGTCTCCACCTTCCAAGCCTTCCAATCGTGTTCACGAACGCTCGAGAGAGTGGTTTGTGGTGGAATGGTAGTGTAGAAGGGCTAGGAACGAAAAACCCGTTTTGTGCCCGCAAAGTTGCCGACGAAGGCGAGCTCGTCAGCTCGGCTGGCTGAGTATGAGTGAGGATCGCCAGATGCAGTGGTTGTTGAAGAATAGCAGCATCTGCAGCTGATTGGGAGGCTATCCCCGAGCCCTTCACTGCAACACCAAACGGTTGAGGGAGGCTCGCCAAAGCAGCTCCAGAGCCGGGCAGAAAGTCCAGATCCACGTCTGAGTCCTCATCAACACCGCCAGATGGGTCGGACTTGCGGGATTGGTGGTTTGAAGTTCGCCGACTGCCTGAGGTCCGCGAATGGGGGAGTCCAGAGGTACGAGATTTGGATGTCTGAAGATCGATGCAATCCTTGGCCACTTTCTTCAGCTTCTTCACGATGTCCTGAAACGAGGAAGGAGTTTCGGTTATGGTTGGTGGAAATCACAAGGGAAACAACGACGCACCATGATGTCCTTCTTCCCGTGCAGTGTTGGATCCTTAGTGAGCGTGTTCAGCCAATTCCCAAATAAGACCCTCAGCTCCCTGTTCGGCACGAAGTCGATCGCGAAGAAGGTCAACAACCAGTACCTGATCGCGATGAAGGTCCGAACTCGTACGATGCGCTTGACCATATCATCGTTACTCAAGTGATCCTTGACGGCGAGATTCTTCCCAAATCCATGCCCGTTCCCCGTCTCTGGGTTTGAGGAAAAACGATATGAGCTCCGAGCTGATCCAGCGGCGGAGGGGGGAGATGAAGATGAAGATTCGAGAGCCCAGTGGAACCGGCAGATCAGGAGGTGACATAGGTCGACGGCACTGACGTAGGTCCTATATGTGAGGAAGAAAATGAGCAGCTCGTCGTAATTTAGCTCTGAGGTCAACTGGGCGATCCATCGTTCGATCGTGGCCGCGATCAGCACCTTCCTCGGAGCCTCTGAGTTCAAAGAACGACCAAGATGGGATGAGGGGGGAAGTTGTACTCGGGATACGGGAGGTGAACCGTTTGTCTTCAGCCGAGCTGGGACACTGTGCGCGGATGACGCCAGACTCATTGCAGATAATGTCGTAGTCGAAGCGGTAGTCGCCGTTGTCAGCGCCTGCTGGTTTCCCGTGAGTGATATCGATCGTTTTCCGCCCTTCTTCGAACCGAGCGTCTGATCAGTCGAGCTCTGCACGACCATCGACCCATGGTTAGAGACAGTTTCGGCACCAACTACAGAGCCTGTGATCCTTGATATCCCTCCAGTACTTGCATTCACATCCATACTGGCTCCGTCTTCCTCGCTCTGGCCAAACCCACTCAACACCTCGCCCCACATGACGAACCTCGGATCGTCCTTCGGTGCCGCGTTCAACTCGTTCCGAGCACTCAACCGAATCACAGTGGTTTCCAGACACTCGGTGTCTTCAGACAGCTTGTCGAGCAGGGGTATACCACGGTATGACTGCAGTACGTCAAACACCTGCGTGGAGTATCTCGAGTGCAAAGAAGTCTCCAAGCTCGGCGAATGCGTCTCTTGGGAGAACACTGGAACTGGAGTGGAAATTGAGGTGTGCCGAGTGTGGATCGGTAAAGTCTGCCTGGCTGGAACGGGAGTAGTGGGAGGGAAGGCCGACCCAGGACCAGAGGATCCAGAAGATTCGTACCCATCTACAGCAGCGTTCACGATAGCCGCGTCCACCTCCGGCTCGAATTCTGGGATTGGCTTTGAGGTCCGAATGTATAATTTCTCCCGTTCCTTCCCCTTGATACCCGTCTGTCGAGGTACAGGGTCCGCCCTGGCCGTGAGACCCGATTCGAAGCTTTGCATCTCGCGAAGGACAGGACCATTGCTGATTTTGAGGTGGTCAGCATACCTGTAGCCCTTCACCTCGTCTGCGTCCCACACCTCGCCGTTCCCTCCCTCCATATCCAACCCCAAACTCCCCTGACCGTCCACATCTACCTCCAAACCCTCCTTACCGCCTCGGTTCCAATTCCTTTCCCCACATCTACCCTTCTCTCGTATCACTGGAGGGTCAAAATATACACCCCTGCCGAATGGGTTCTTCGCCCCAGAACCCTGGTGTGATCTTGAGTGGCCCTGATTCTGTGAGCTTGAACTTGCTCCGCTCCCAGAGACGTTCACGTCGGGTCTCCAACCAAATCCTCCGTACCCAGAGCCGTAATTGGACGAATCGTCAAAGGAGCCCGTTTCCGAGAAGGTTTCTGCGTTCCATCCCATTACGTCACTGAACACATCCCTTGTTGGTGGCGGAGGAGGAAGAGGTTGTTGAATCCTTGAGGAGATCGAGCCCATAGTCGCCAACCCCGTAGTTATCGTCGCAATAGCATCAGAATGCTGGAGGGTTGGTCGGGGAATATCTGCCCCGGTGACACTGTGCGCGTGAGGTCTCCCGACAGCAAGATTGGGGATGGTCGGACCCTGCACAATCTGGGGAGGAGGGTTGGACGGAATGACTCCGGCGTGTGGATTCTGCGGATTCGCGATTCCGAACATGTTCGTCAACGATCGTGCCTTCCTCGGTCCACGGCCTGGAAACTGATTTGTTGGTTCGTTTACTGGCTGGGGGGAGGGGCCCGGCTGTTGATGGAGTTGTGGGGGAGGAGGGGGGGGAGGCGAGATAGGTTTGGGTGGAGGGGGCTTAGGCAATGTACTGGTGCTGGCGTGGGAGCTCTTGAACATCGTCTGTGGTAGGAAGGTCTGCATGCTCATGCGAGATCGGCGCTTGGTGGGACCAGAGGAACCACTGGACTTGGTGGTGCCAGTGCTTTGGGATGATCGGGACGACGTAAACCCTTGTCGATCGGCATCCTCGCTGGAGAGTGCTGGCGGGGAGAGTTCCCGGTGTCTATATCAAAGAATCAGAACAGGAGCGTTCACATGCCGTTCTAAAAATGGGTGGGATCATTTGAGAGCGGACTCACCCGACGCGATACATCTGCTTCCCATGTTGATTCACAAAGGCAGTGATGGCGTACGGGGAAATGGCATATGACCCGTTCGCCGAGCTTCCCACTCCTAGCCTCTCGTCATACCGTCTCTTCAACTCGCGGGCAGCCGCTCCCGATGAGGTCTCGACGAAGCTACCGTCCCCTAGAGTGAAAAAGGGTCACAGGTATGTCAGAAATTAGGCGCTCGGAGTCAGTAATTTATGTCATTTGGGAAAAGAACAATAAACGTCCGCCAGCTAGAAAACCTCCGCGGCCATGTGTAAAAGGAATCTGTAGCCCGCTTGTCCGGAAAGGCTAGGATCCGTACACGTTGCAGGAAAGACTCGGAGGACGGTGAAAACGGGCAAGTCGCCCATGGGTGTGGCGCGCGTAGCTTTCCCCCGTCCCACGGGAAAACGCGCACGTAAGGTCGAGACTTTAGCTAGTCCCTTCCAATGCGGCACGTCTGGAGGAGTAAAAAGAGTGGTGACTCACTAGCAATGGATATATCGGCGTTGGCTATCTCTGGGGGCAGTCCATCGTCGGAGAGAACAAAGCTCGACCGGGAGTTGTTCGTTGGGGGATTTGGAAGGGGTAGAAAGAGGGTGTTGATGGACGGCTCGGAGGGGTTGAAGCATGTGGAAGAGACTATGGACTCATCGTCGCCGGAGGATTGGCGATCTTGGATGGCGGGGGGAAGATCTTTAGGTTTGTTTGGGGTCGTCGCGGGTAGGGTCGGGAATGCAAAAGTCGTCGCGGTGGTCGTTGCTGTCGTTGTCGGTGGTGGTGGAGAGGTTGTCGAAGTCATTTGCTTGTCGTTGTCGTCATCTTCTTTGGCCTTGGTGGTTGTGGCCATGGTTGGGTCGCTCCGGCGGCAGTGATCGACTCCAAGTCTTCCAAGCGCGACCATGGACGGAGAATCACCGACGACCCTCGTCCCCACAAAAGCTGCTCCCTCCGCCTCAGCGTTGTCCACTGACTCGGCAACAGCGGCGACGACAAGCTTCCAGAACCTGACCCAGACAATCCACGATCTCGAGGTGGTCCTCCAACTCATTTATCTACCCTAGATTGCTGGCTGACCCACCCCTTCAGATAGACATCTTCGTCGCCTCTCAGCGTGGAGAATTAGACATCATCCGAGACCTCATCGAGTCTGGTAGAGCCTCGGCGACCGACAGAGACCCTCAGAACATCACCCCCCTTCACTGGGCAGCCATCAACGCGCAGCTGGCGGCATGCCGATACCTCCTCGAACAGGGCGCGGAGGTCGACGCTCTCGGTGGCGACCTCGTTGCCACTCCCATGCAATGGGCCGCTCGCAATGGATACATTTATATCATTCAGCTCCTCATCGCACACGGCGCGGATCCCAACATCACAGATTCGCAGGGGTATAATACCCTGCATCTCGTGACCCACTCCAGCAGCGTCATGCCTCTGCTGTACATCCTCCACCAACCCATCGGTGTCGATTCACGAGATTCGGCTGGACATACATCCTTGATGTGGGCTGCGTACCAAGGGGACGCGTTGAGTGTGGACATCCTACTGAAACATGGGGCGAATTTGAACGTCAAGGACGACGTTGGGCTGAGTCCTTTGCATTGGGCGGTCGTGCGAGGAAACCGGGTTTGCATTCGACGGCTGCTTGAGCAAGGTGCTGAGATCAACGCCAAGGACAATGAAGGTAGGACGGCACGAGATATGGCGGTCGAGCTTAAAAGCTTGGGTGCGTGGAAGAGGGCTCTTGAGGAGGGAGACTTCACCGAAGATGGTCTGAAGCGGAAGAAACCACTGTCCGATGTGAGTTCAAGGTCCATTTGGTATGCGTGCCCGCTGACACGGGAAACAGAGAAATACCAAGATCCTGATATTTATCCTGCCGACGATTTTCTTGTTCTTAATATTTATGACCCTCACAATCTTACCATGGTATACGGGTGTTATCCTGGCGATGGCACTGTTCTTTGGAATGCACCACGTGCGTTCTATCTTCCCCGGTTGGATTCGTTGATGAACTGATGAACAATGCTGAATAGATTGTCACCCGTGTGCTGCTCAACGCCCACAGTTACACTGATAGTGTGACCCAAAGCCCGTACTTCTGCGGGATAATCTTTGGCTCTTTCGTGTGGGTCGGTTATTGCTGGATCACCCGTCTTTTACATCGTATGTCCCTGAGGTGGAACCCCGGATACCACGGATCTGATTGGATACAACCTAGAATCCGAATCACACCCCTTCTCTCACCTACTCTTCGCGCTCTCCCTGGGATTGTGCGTGTACAACTTCTTCCGAGCGATAACCCTGGACCCAGGGACCGCCCCAAAACCAAGCAGCGATGCCGAGCTTAAATCCGTGGGTTTCCTTTTATTCCTGGAAGCCACGTTTCACTATAGGTTGATCTAATTGGTTGCAATTGATAGATTATTGAAGACCTGGCTTCTGAGGGGAGGTTGAACGGCCAGACTTTCTGTGTGACCTGTATGGCGAAGCGTCCGTTGAGGTCGAAGCACTGTAGAGTCTGTGATAAATGTGTGGCTCGGCACGACCAGTGAGTACCCCTTCTATCAAACCCTGTGTTAAAACGAAGATTGATTATCGGGTAGTCATTGTCCGTGGGTATGGAACTGCGGTGAGTGTATCTGGATTCAACGACCCTGGCTTTTTGACTCACGCGTTGATGGTATTAGTGGGTGTGAACAACCACCGGCAGTTCGTGATCTTCGTCACGACCCTCGTTCTTGGTATTGGCCTGTTTGATTACCTCTCATACGCCTGTACGTCCCTACTGCGACCACTCTCCGAGCCTCGTCTCACATTACACGCCCAGACTTCTCAGCGGTCACGGTCTCATCAAATCCGGCTGACATATCCCCTTCGTGCTTGTTCACTTCCCCGCTGTGTTACATCATCTCCTACGACACCTTCCTATTCGTCGTTGTCCTCTGGTCCACGCTTCAGCTCTCGTGGACGATGATCTTGCTTGCCTCGCAACTCTGGCAGGTCACTCGGCAGATGACCACTCTCGAAGTCTCCAATCTCGGCCGGTACGGTTTCATGGGGGGGCGAGGAGCCTCGATGAGCACCCAGATGGGCGCCATGCAGCAGGCGGGCGGAATGAGCGGGATCGATACACCTGGTGGAGAAGGCGAGCTTGGGCATAAGCACCGTAATCACAAGGGATGCTGCGGTTCCGGGTTCCTCATGCAACTCCTGGGATTGGATAGGTTTACCAAGGGAAAGGCTACGGAAGGTCTCGCACGCTCAAGGAAGGCGCACAACCCATTCGATTTAGGGTTCACTGGGAACTGCAAGGACTTCTGGACGAGAGGGAGAGAGTTGGGTGTGGAGTACGAGAGGGTGTACGATGTGCCTAAAGAAGGATTTGTGGAGGCGAAGAAGAGGAAAGAGATTGAGGAGGATTCCACTTTGAGTGCTGGGTTCGGAAGTGGAAGTTCTGGTGTGGGATCTCTGAGGAAGAAGTTGACGATGAGTCTGGGGTTGGGTTCGTTTGGAAGGGGGAGGAGTGGTTACGAGCCTGTCAGTCAGGTGTAACGAACTGTTCCTCCTGTTCGATGTTTCCTAAAAATGCTATTTCTTCGCCTAATATTTTATGCAGTTATTGTGCACGTATTTGTTGTACTGTTCTTCCATCGCGTTGACGATATCCATGCCTTTACACCTGCCCCTTGAGGACCAAGCTCATTGCCATTACCGGAATTAAGCAGACTGATAGTATTACCATCGGTGTCACGTTGGCGCCGGGGTGTCGGTTCAGACGGGAGTAAAACAGACGGTCGCTGCTTGGATGTGAGCGACTGCGGGAACATCACTATTGGTTCGGTACGATAAAAAGGAGGCTACAGTAAAAGGGTATTTCGGAGTGAAGAAAATGGATCTGTGATGACCGGAGAACGGAGGGTTGGAGCGGAGGCAAAGGAAGAATGTAGGATCAGTTACCGGCCATCCAATAGCCCTTGTCAGGATCTACCATCTGTCAGATGAATTCATCTGCCAGCCCAGCGCAGAAACTTACCTGAAAATCATTTCTCAACCCATTCACTGATCCGTGTGCCCCATCAGCTTCAGCTATCTCCTCGGCAACCTCGGGACCTGTAGGTGGGATCCTCGCGAACACTACCTGCGATCGGCGACTCCACCACGGGTAAGTATAGGATGGTTTGAGGGAGGAAAATGTACTTACGTCTTGATCTTTTCGGAGATAGATTTGACCAGATGATCCACCTCACTCCGACGGGAGAAACTGGCGGCACCACTCGCAAAAGAATTGATGAAAGGTAGATCATCTACAATCTCCTTCAGCCATCTTAAATCTGTGTCGAGAGGGTCCGGGGGTGGTGCGGCCAGGGGCAGTGCAGTTAGGGACAGTACGGTGCGAGTAGAGGTCCAAGGCCGGGAAAAAGGCACCCAAACGGTGATTCCGATGAGGATCAAGGTAAGGATGATGAGAGCGAGTGTTTCTGCGGCAAGAATATCAAGACCGAGAGTAAAAACTGAGGAAAGAAGTGGAGGCATCGTGGTGTATTGGCGGGTACGACTGGGAAGGATTCCGGAAAAGAGGCGATGGGAGCGATAGCTCTGAAAGTCGCCTTTTTATTATCTTACATCTTCAATCTCCAACCATTGACGTCATGCGACCTCCTC
>Ga0307515_10011826_pt1 | contig 16511 bp, 7 predicted proteins | sample 17_EM_MG_FD_194513 | JGI IMG/M metagenome (GOLD analysis project Ga0307515, IMG submission 194513) | Populus trichocarpa ectomycorrhiza microbial communities from riparian zone in the Pacific Northwest, United States - 17_EM | ecosystem: Host-associated > Plants > Roots > Unclassified | place... | reverse complement strand
TAATAAATAAAAGAGAGGTTAAAAAATTGAAAAAAAAATTATAAATAGAAAAAAGAGGCTAGACACTGTTATGTCTATCTTATAAGAAAAAACTCAGGTTCGCTCGCCTAGCCTTTTTTTAAGAGCAGACAATATATCGTCATCTTCTCTTTTTTTATATTTTTTTATTTAATGAATGATATGTTGTTTGACTTGGCATATGCTCGTCATCTGTTTCTTCATTTTTCGATCACCTTCTGTTATTCAAAAATCAAAGTCAATTTAGTCCCGATTTTTATTTGGTAAGAGAAAGCCGCACATAAAAAGTTTTTTTTATTTGGTCTCTAATTCCTTAATAGCTCTTCAATTTAGTCCCATATTTTATCTCATTTGATCCGAATGAAGGCCTAATTAGTGGTAAGCAAAAGGAAAGGAAATGAAAGAAACAGATGACCAAACAAGATGAGTTCATTGTGGTCGTGTCCATGATCTGGACTATGAATTTGATAATTTAATCCGGGTTGATTGGGGTCAATCCAATATGACGTCAATTTTTTGTTTCATTGTGTAAATATATTTTCTTAATTTTATCATTTAATAGTTCATTGTTTTGTATTTTAGCCTGATCGAGTTATTTAAAGGTTAAAACGACGACGACTTGAAAATTCTTTTAGAGCCAGATTAGGTTTTAAACAGGGTGATCGGGTCATGTTTGAACCTGATTTGTCAAATGGGCCTTGTCGAGCCAACAACCCCAACATAGTTTGATTTGAAATCCATGTCATGTAAGGGACCACGACATAGAGTAAAACTAGATAAATAAAAAACAAAGGAATTATGCTAATAAGATATTTTGTTTTGATTTTGTTTTCAAATATATTGACACATAATTAAATAAAAATGATACATAGCATGACATGTCATGAGATCATGTTTCTTTATCCGCATCAATCATTTAACATCCTGGTTCAATCTTTATTTATTATTAACAACTCTTTTTAACGTTTATCAACATATATAGTGATCGATTAATTTTATTGAACACACTAATCAAGCTTTTAATGCATATTTTGAGATTTTTCATTATTGACAAAAAACATTAATGACACCCACATGTTTCGTTTTACATTTGCATTCACTTTTGATTCGACGTGCAACATAACACAAACGTTAGGAGTAATACATGCATATAGAACAATAATAACCACAACTTTTTGTGTGTGTGTGTGTATGTATTTATACATGAGGAAGGATCCGTACAAACTCTTAATTTTTGGTTGCTTTGTTCTATGTGCTTTTATTATATTTCCATTTTATCTTTTCTTAATTCTTGCGTATTATTTCTATCCCACAATTCTAATTTACCTTAATTGTTTTATCTTTTTCTTTTTTTTAATTATAAATATGAACAATCTATTTCATCACTGCTATTTAAATCTATTTTTCATAGATGAATTTTTCATTTTTTATATTTTAGTTTTTTTTTTTTGCTTTTTGTTTGTGCTTGTTTGCTAACACCATGCACATAGAAGTTGTGATCTTTGAAATTCATAATCCTCTTGAATTTATATCTATTTTAAAAAACCTTGGCTTATAAAATAATCAGTACATACATAAAGTAATAGGCATGTAGGTTTCCTCCTTTCTTTTCTTTGTAAAAGCAATCTAGATAACAAAATATAATTGAAGATCAACTTTGAACCAAAAAAGTTGGATTCAAGAACTAATGATGGTAAAAGAAAGGTTGAAGACAATTGATGAACCAAGTTTTTAATAGTATATCTTTACCAAAAAAACATCGGATCAAGAAAAATTTACGGGTATAAATTTTCAGGAAAACAAGTACGTCCTAATAAAGGTGCGTTAGGCTTGGCAGTGTGTCAAGTCTCGGGCACATTGCGCCAGACCCAGACGTGAATGGCTTAGTAGTGCGCCAAGCCTCGGGAATGCTGAGTTTGACACTAGCCAACCTAGATGTGATTGGACTTGGCATTGTGGCATGTCCTAGGCACAATGGGCTTGGCAATGTGCCAAGCTCCGACCACGCTAGGTTTGGTAGTGTGTTAGGCCCCAAGCACGTTAAAGAGAATGATCATCCTCCCTTGACACACCCAAGGGAATGACTATTCTCCTTTGGCACGTCCAATGAAATGACCATCCTACCTGAGGTACGCCTAAAAAGATGACCCTTCTCTTTTGGGTTTAGCCCACGGTAAAAGCTCAACTTTCATGGGCTCAGTTACATCTGACGTCTTGTACCCTAATCTCTCTACACCTTTTAGGTGTATAAAAGTTATCTAGGGACCCACCATATTTCTTTCAAATATTAAATAGATATAAGAGATATTTATACCTCATTAAATGTTATTAGAGTAAAATTACACTCCAAACCCTCCTATTCACAAAAGAACAAGACTCATGAGCATAAATACACCATGAGACCGTAGTTATCAAACTCAACCCGAGGGTTGACTCGGCCAAGGGGGCGGGTCCCGGGTTACACGGGTTGAACCAGGTTAACTCGGAAAAATTAAAAAAAAAATATTTGAGGTTTTAATATTTCATTTGAAAAAATTAAAAAACAATCCATGTGGATATAAACTATATATGTTGTAAATAATAAAGTTTAAAAGATTATTTCAAAAGGTTTTTTATCCCACATCAAAAAAACATAATTTTTTTTCTTGTGAACATAGAGTATATATACTAAAGGGCTTCAAATCCCACATTGGAAAAATAAAATATTTTTCTAGTATTTATATAGTGAACTTTGAAATGGGTTAGTAACTATTTGAAAAATAAGAAAAAAATAGGGGTCTCTGGTTAGGAGAAAAAACACATTAGAAAAAAAAAAGGGTCTCTATCGGGTTTTGCTAGGTCACTGGGTTTCGGGTTGACCCGGCGGGTCAACCGGTTTTCTCTAGACCAATTGCATTTAAACATTAATATAGTTTAAGGAATTAAATGACAAATATCTTGTTGAAACAAATAGAAATAATTTAACAACCGATTTTGAAGATCATTTAAAAATATCTTCTTGAAAACAATTAGTACCATGTCAACAACAATCATAAAAAAAACAATTCAGAACTTTGCTTGAAATAAGCCTAAACAATCTAGTAATAAATTGAATAATCATTTGAAAATTTAAAAATGAATGGTATCACATCACTAATTATCATAAAAAAAGTTCAGATCTCCACTTGAAAATAAACAAAAACATTCTAACAATGAATGAGAAAATCATTTTAAGAAACTCATGCATAATATAGACAATCAAATAAAAAATAATTTAAGGAATCATTTAAGAAATTATCTTATAACAATGAAAAATCAATTAGCAAAGATTTGAGAAATTATTTCAAGGAGATTTCATGCAATGTGAAAAGTCAAATAAAAAATGATTAGAGAAATCATTAAAGGAATTCTCTTACAATGAAAACAAAATCAAATCAACAACAAGTTGAGAAATTATTTAAAGGAAGTCTCATGTAACAAGGAAAAACCAAATCATAATGTTTTGAGAAATCATTTTAAGAAATTCAACAAAGATCATGTTAATAAATATTCAATCATCAAACCTGGCAAAACAACACAAAAAATATAAATTCACATAGGTACTATACCATTACACACATGGAATAATTTACCATCAACCTTGTATCGCTCTTACAAGCTCCTCAATGGCATCATACCCTTAGGGTATAACATAACAACATGATCCAACATTTAAATATCCATAATTAGGGGTGTTCAAAAAAATTAGCTCATTTGTAATATTTGCATTATCTGACCTAACCTAACCCAACCCATCAAAGTTGGATAATATGGATATTTCAGATGATAGTGGGTAAAAAAACCCTAGTAAATGGATATTACAGGTCAGGTATGGGTTAAGATTTTAAAACCTCACTCAACCCAATCCAACTCGTATAACTTAATGTAAGTAACTTAAGTCCTTGATATAAATAATATTTTCCCTTCTCTCTTCATTTTTTTCCTCTCTCATTTTCACACTCAATTGTCGTCTCTCATTCTCTTTATATTTTTTCTCTTCTCTTTATTCCTTAATTTCACAGAAATTATAATTGTTCCTTTTAAAGTTTGATCTAATGAAGTGACAATGCATTTTACAACTCTAATATTTTCTGTTTGGTAACTAAGAGATCATGAGAAAACAAATAAAAATTTAAGGACTCCATATTGAACTTTTATTTTCATAGTCAAATCACAAACCCAAAAGCACTTTATAATCTCTTCCTACTAGTGTATCTTTGTATCAGTTGCACCCTAATTGTTTGATAAAATGCTTAATTGTGATTTTTTTTTGTTTTTATATGAAAATTATAATAGTTTTATATTGTCATAATATATGAAAGTTAAGGGTCTTATCTAGTTCCAATAGTTGTAACCCAATATTTGTTTTAGGATTGTCAAATAATAAGAGAATTAATATGGTCAAACTACAGATATTTGTAATATCCATAAAAAATTTAGCCCAACCTGATATATCTAACTCGCTTTAGTCAAAAACAAATTGAATAGGTTGAATTTATATTTTGTAAAATATTAGAAGTTAGGTTGAGTACAATTATGGGTCAAAACTTGACCAAGTACATCCATAAACACCCTTTATTCATAATAATATGAAAAGATTTATAAAATGATCATATTATGTAAGAGGGTAACGAGAAAAATAAGAATATCCATGAAAAATTGCAAAATAAGAATAACACCTAATGCATGATGTCATACATCGTCGGTACCTCGTCATTAATGACTACTTCGGCTAATCCTTTAATGTGTGTAAAGTAAATCATGTAACTTAGGATCTTGTCAACCTACCACTAGAGGCCAACAAAACACGACCATTCGGTGAGGAAGATCAGAGCAAGCCATATATGGACTTATTTATTTTATTATTAGAGTTGTTATCATTAATGGTGCTCCAAATCGCTACCATATTATAAAACAAAGAGAGAGGTTTAGGTTTGATGTCACATGGGAAAGAATGATGACTCATGTTACTGAAAAATAAGATGGGTGAAAGAGAAAAGGCTTTTCAATATTACGAAAGGGTAAAAAGGTTGACAATGACGAGGAAAGTAGAGATGAAAAAGACAGGAAAAAGAGAAAAGAAAGAGTATTAGGAGGCCAATTGGAATTGGTTATGATACTAGCAACTAGATGAGAGAGAGAGAAGGTTTGTAGAAGAAATGTGATATATGATGGAGTCTTCACTTAGTATTATGACATTAAAAATTCTAATTGCTCTTTTAGAACTCTAAGTTAGGGGTTGGTTATGCTAAAAAGAAGTTATTATTGCCCTAAAACATCTTACTTAAGGTAAATTTTATCGCTACTTGTCTTTCTATTCCTAATATATATATGGTGCCTACATTGAAAATGGTGTATCTATGGTCAATAGATGGTCTAATATAAGAGGTTAGAACCAAAAATGTCTAGTTAGGCCAAAACCTATCCTTTTAAAAAGCTAAGTTATTTTTCTATTCCTAATCATTACTAATTACTCCCAATCAAGAACAATAATCAGTGATGGTTTATCAAGCAATGTCATTGAATAACCAGATGGGCCTAAATTAAGCTCAGTAAACCCAAGTGGAAGAACCTGCTCAGGATTTGGAGTAATGATCTGTCTTGTTATACTTGTATACCAAAACATATACTCCTCATTAGTAATCATAGGATGCATATCTGTAAATATCTCATTCCTCTATGCATCCCTTTGTGATACATAAGCACTGTGCCGACCTAACTAGTTGTAATCATTATTTTTACCCCTACAAGTAATGATGTGCAAAGCATCACTTATATTAATATCGACTAGAATGTGTTATCTGTAGTTGAACTGTCGCATTACCTGATTTGAGCAATGTAGCTCGACCATCTCAAAACATATTAGTGGGACCATTGTTGTCCATATATCTATCACTACTCATTATCAATTCAAGTTGAATTATTGAAGGCCAGAGTACTCCATTTTAAATGACATCACTAGCTTTATATCTCCATTTGACCCAATAACCATTACATCTGTAAAATGTTAATTGCACCAGAGCATAAACAAGTATTGCACGAGCATTTCTTAGAACATGATTAAATGATTATGAAAGATTAGTTATCATATTATCATACCAGTGACCACTATCATAATATAAAGCTCATTTTTCTTTTAGCTCCCCTTCAAGCCATTATTTATATGTTAGGTTCATGTTAAACATTCTTTCATACCACAAATCAAATTTGCGTCTGAAAGGTTCATAACACATCCTCAGTAAATCTTTTTTGGTAGCTGGGACTTTGAATTTATGGTTTAAATTATGAACAAAATATCTGGTACAATACCTATGGTATCTTAAAGGTTGACACCAAATTTTTGCTACTCCATTCTTGATGCCTGCATGTCTATTTGATAATATACATATACTGGTTCTACTATCAATAATGTATCTTTATAAACATAGCAAAAAACATCTTTAATTATCATTATTTTCTTCATCAACAATTGCAAAAGCTAACTGGAATATCCAATTATTTACATCAAAAGCAATTGCAATCGATAACTTCCCATCATATCGCTTACACAAATATATCCTATCAACACTGATAAGTGGCCTATATTACTTGAAACCTTCAATACAAGGTCCAAATGACAAAAAAAACCTCTTCCAAAAACCATTGTACTATCATCAAAATATCCTTCAGGTGTCCAATCAATAATTGTTCCATGATTTAATTCATTTATTACCAACAACAACCTAGGCAATTTCTCAAAAAAACTCCTCATCTGAACCAAAAAGATGCTCAATCACGTTTTATTTTGCAACTCATGCTTTGTCATATGATATTTTATACTTGTAATGCAATTTTATTTCATCTCGTATGCTTACAACCATCATTGAAAGATTATTCATTACAATGGTTGATATAGCACTAACAACAAAATTTGCATCAAGTTGATGTGATATTTTTGGACAAAGGTCGAAACACATATGTGTGGCCCTTTTAACTTTCTATCTCAAATGAATATGATCTTTTATGATATTCCCTACAAAAATAACACTTATATTTTGGTGCTTGCATATATTGTAATTGAACAAATATTAAGTTCGACCATTGAACTCGGTGCTCAACAGAGTGTGTAATATGCCACCATTTATCAGCATTAACTAATTCATTTTTACTATTAGATGTTTGACCAACCTCCAAATCAAACATTCCTGACATACGTTTATGACTAAATGCCCAATCATGTAGCAAAACTGACCTAGAAACATCTCCAAATTCAGGAACATGAGGAATAATTTCATCATCATTAACAACATCACCTTCATTTTCACTAGGCTCAAAATATTCAAATCTATGTTGATTAGCAAAAGGATTATCAAACATAGTATCATTTATCCTTTACAGCAACTTATCCAACAATAAACTATTTTTACCTCTACTAACTACTTTAAAGGAGCAGCAAAAGTTGGGACACACAGATTTTGATCGACTACTCATATACAATATCATCATGTTTTAAACCATTTTGAATGAAAAAATCAATCATTATCTTAAAACTATCATCACACACAATTGGTATAAGATAATATAGTTATTCACCAATTTGACACCTTCAAGTTATTTCAACATCAATATCATTATAATTCCACTCAAATCCATGAAAAATAATTTCTTTCATTTCTATATATGACATGCTTAAATTATAAGTTAACAACAAATTGTTCATGTCATTATATGTGATATTACTGCTCATTTTAGGCACAATATTATCATCATAATGACATAACATAAATATGTTATTAGGCATTATGTATAAAAAATCGGATTCTAGTTAATTTAACATAATTTTAACTAAATTGCATTACCTCAACTTTAATTGGAAAAATTCATAGCAAATTCAATCAAATTCTAAAAATTTAACGCTAAAGCAAACTTAACAAAAAATTAAACATAATTCATGATACAATTTCAATTAATATTTCTCATGCTCAATTGCATTAAATCAAACGCAAACTCATAGTAAATTAATTTAATTCCAAGAAAATACTAATTTCATTAACTTATCAACAATTCAATGAAACAAGAAATTCGTCATAATTCAACCACATTTATGATGTATTGCATGAACGTGTTTGCGTATTTAATTACATTATTAGTCGATTGCAACAATATATAAAAAATCTTTAATATGGCAACTTAACCTAAATTAAACGCAACACATAATTAATTAAAATAATTAATTCATCATTAATTCAACTTATTTTCACGTTCAACTATATCAAATAAACTCTAATTGAATGTATTTTTAACTAATTTATCATTGATTCAACAAACCCAAAATTCACCATCAACTCTAAATTCAACCTATACAATTATTTGATTTCAACCAAACCAAATACAAATTAATACCAATGTAGCATGTTTACCTAGCTTATAGGACTACAAGAATGGCTGGGGCGGCGACAGCAACAGAGATGACAACAAAGGGAACGGTGGATTTAACACAATGATACTTAGAGACAAGGATGAGTTCAATTTTTGGTTGATTTATAGGCATCGAAGTGCTTAACGAGTTTTTTTAAGAGATATGTGAGGGTGTCAATGATTTTTTTCGTGAAAGAGAAACAATATTGTGTATTTGATTTGCTCTTTTAAAATTTTAATTAATATTGTGCTATTTTACCAAAAAAATTTTCAAACGACGTTATTCTTTAAAATTTTTAAACTTGTTGTGCTAATTTTTTTAAAAAAAACTGGATCCATACCCCTACAAATCCGTGAAGGAAATCATAAAAAGACATTGATGCGATGCTACTAAAGAACCGAAGACTTTCCTATGTTGAACGTTACCTGTGATTGGAAGGAATAGTGCCTCTACTTCTACTTCTACTTCCTATATCAAGCCTAGTTCAGGTGCCCCAAGTCAATTGTGGTTTTAGAAACAATTTGGATAATCTTATGAGCAACAATTATGCTAGCACTTTGAATTCATTAAAGCCCAAATTCATGAAACCACAATCATTTAACCTAGCCTAGCCTAATGTTAATTCAACTAATTACAACTGAAGTTCCCTTTACCTCAACCTCTTACTTAAAAAACCTCTCTACTGCTTCTAGAACTCATACAATGGTTGTATTGATGATGAACATCAACCATCAAAGTTTCAATGACATGCTAATATGGACAATCTAAGTCTGATAGTGATGATCCAATGGAGAGAAAATAAGATTTTGAGGCATATGCCACCAGAAAAACAACTTTACATGGTGCTAATATTTATTTTTAGGATTTGCCTGTCCCTCCTGTCATGGTCTTTAAAGAAAGGAGGAACTCGACCAAAGCATTAATCTAAAAAAAAAAAACGCTGCTTGTAAAATTTTTTGGTGCAAGTAAAAATAAGGCTACAAAAGCATTACAGGTTCTTGCTTTGCACAGTAAAAATCTTGATGATGGTGGTGTCTTATATGACTCTAAAAGTATTGAAGTTGACGGGGTGTTTGATAAAGCCCTTCCCTCTGTCTGATTTCCTTACATTGTGGTCTAGCCTTCTCAATATTTGTTTTCGTTAATGATTAGCTTTCAGATTTGGAATTGTCAGGGAGTTGGTCATAAACGTTTTCTTCCTGCCTGCCGTTTCTTAGTGTCTATTCATAAGCCTTCTCTTTTAATCTTAGTGGAACCTCGCATTAGTGGTACTTAAAGTGCCTTGAGTTATTAAGAAACTAGGATTCTGTTACTCTCATCGCATTGAGGCTTTTGGTTTCTGTAGTAGCATCCGACATTAATGGGCACAACCTAAACAACCAAACCCAAAAGTGATGGGTTTTGGATTGGTCTTTTGTATTCATTGAGAAAGTTTTCATTTAAAAGTAATAAGTGGTAAAGTGCAAGCCTTAAATATTTTTGAAAGGATTCAAGAATAATGTGCATGATCTATGTGAAAAGGAAATGAAATGATGATGATGAATACAGACTGCGCGAGATTGAGCTAGACAAATAATCGCACAAACAGCTAACACGAAAAAATATATGCTAAAAGAACATGATTGTGCATATGAAATGAATCACAAGAGGGAGCCAAAATGGTATATAATGAGTTAAAATAACATGAGTATTGGTTAGAACAAACTTAATACTCGAGAAGCTAAAACGGCATAAACATGTTTGTAAAATAAAAGGTGTCATAAATTAAATGTATTAGGGATTGAAACAATGGTGTAAACTAGAGATGGTTCAGAGACACACACACACACATGCATACAAGTTAAGTGTATTTAAGAAAGTGAATCGAAGTATGAGTCAAATTTGTTGTGAATAAGAGTTACTATGATGTGACTATGATTGTTAAATGAGTACTATGATGAAATAAAAGCTCACCAATGATTGATGGAAATGTATTAAATTTGAATGTAGCATAGATTGATGTATCTATATATAAAAAAAAGTAAGTGAAATTGGTTTTACTTGTATCATTGATAATTGTTAGTAACCTTGATGACACAAATATTCATTATGAGTTTTGTGATTTTGTATATTTTACAAGTATTTTCTTTAGGATATCACGACTCCTCATGAATCATTATCGAGTTACTTAGTCTTTTTATATTGAATAGCTTCTAGTATTGTCCGGAGAATGTTTGTAAATAAATTTCATGTAAATAAATTGGAAAGTGATGTACTAACACAAAAGTGTAAATAGAGATTATGTACTAGTGTATTTCTTAATTAAATTTTTAGATGTTAAATTAAGACAATTCTTATGGTTGTATAAAAAAAACACCTCTAATTTTCACATACAAGACAATTAGAAAGATAAAAATCGTGTTTAAAGTATGAGGTGTTACATATTAAAACTAAGGATTCAACCAAAATTCCACCATATAAATTTTCCTATATAGTTTTCCTTCCATTGCTTATTGATAATGTCCATGAAACTAGCTTTTTTTAAAAAAAAAAATCTACTCAACATTTCTTCCTTTGCATATTAAATAGCCTCATTAAAAGCCTATTATCAATTTTCACAATTCATAGAACTCAATTAAAAGTTTGGTCATTTGTAAAATCATTGTATATTTTTCCCCAAAACACATAGTCCAACACACTTTCAATAAACTTCTTTCATTTCCTATCTTTAACATAAGAAAATAAGACTCATTTCCTAAATGTCTCTATAGCTCTTAAATCATCTTTGTGCACGAAAATGCTTTACAATACAATGAAATTAGTAGCAAAATAAATAGGAGCAGTGGCGGAGGCAGGGGGAGGCTGGCAGGGGGCCGGGCCCTTGCAAGGAAATTTTTCCCAGCCTCTCCCTTTGTAAAATAATTAAAATTTTACTCTTTTTAAAATATTTCTTTTAATTTGGCCCCCCTTACTTTTTTCTTCTTGCTCCGCCTCTGAATAGGAGCTGGATGAAGTATTTCTTTCTCTCTAGTGAACTTCCTTATCAAATGCAACAAATAACAATAAATATAAATATGCTCTGTAATACTAGAAGCATGATTGATAACAGAACAAACTGATTGCAATTACCAATGTTCTAGAGTATGAGGTTGATATAATAAATAGTACAAGAAGATCAAAATATTAAAGGAAATTCTTTCATCAATAACTTGCCAGCAACAACTTAATTACAAACATTATCAATTATCATATGCATAATTTTTTTAGGCCTAACATACAAAAAAACCTCTATAAATATGTAACAACCCAAAAATACCAATTATATCTCAAAAAATACCAACTATAATGATCCAATTTTTTTCATATAAATTTTTTATCAAGATTTTAGCAAAGTTTCCTCTATATTTTTAGTATAAAGTTATCGACTCAATAGTTCCACAACATGTGCACATCAATTGCAATATCTATTCCATCATCTAGGACTTTCATATCTTGACCATAACATCAACTTACATTTCCCTTAACAAACACTAAATAGAATTAGCATTTTGACATTTCATAATTATGGCATATCATAGAACAAACATTTAAAATTAACATAATTCAAAATACATAAATGAAGACACACACACACACACACACACACTTAATTACATTATCCATAATTAAGTAAGTTAAACAATACAAAGGTATATTACAACAATACAAAGATATATTACAATAAAATATTAGTTCTTCAAAATACATGGATTATTTAGACGAAAAGCCACCTATATATGAAACTACTACTCAGCTCAAGTGTGCGAGTTACTTGAAATATCATTTGATATATATATAGGTGTAATTAACTTTACACATTATAACAATTAACTATTAAGAATTACATATATTCACGCACACATATATTTAAATCACAACATCCTTTAATGAGAAGGTTTGTTTTTATTTTACTAACATCTTCGCATAATATTAATAATAATATCAACCTTTATAAGTATACTGAAACTGTCTCTAGGCTAACTCAAATATATATCTTATGTAAAATTGATCTGTATTGTTTAATTATCCATCAACCAAAAATTTAGTCTCTTAGTTCGCCCATTCAACAGGGCACCATTTCCATTAACCCAGGAAATGATTTGTCCATTCGCCTAAGAACTCGAGCACTAATCTCATTAACCAGGGATTAGTCTCTATATGTGCTCATTCAACATGACACTATTTCCATTAGCCTAGAAAATAGTTTTCCATTGGCCTAATAACTCGAGCATTGATCCCATTAACCAAGGATTTGTTTTCTCTCAATCCGCCCATTCAACAGGGCACTATTTCCATTAGCCCAGGAAATAGTTTGTCCATTCACCCAATATCCCAGGCACTAATACCATTAATTAGGGATTAGTCTATCTATTAATTTTTTACCTTTTCTTTCATAATTCACACTAAGATACAAAATAAAGAAAATTCCATCTAAAATTTAATATAATTAATAGTTTGTTTTAAGGTGTCAAACACCTACATGGTGTCTATTGTTACTTATTTTTTGGCCCTACGTGCTAATGGAGATGGTGTGTATCCCTCTTGAATCGAAAGCAGGACTTTAGTTCAGGGTTGCTGGGAAATTGACAAAAGCAGAGAAAAAAGAAATGTTTTTCGAACTCTGTTTCAGTCGTCTTCTGCTCTCTTTATCCTTCCTCTTTGTTGCCAAAATCTTCAGGATTCTTAGGCTAATTAGGAGTCTTTATAATGCTAAATTCATTCATTCTTTATCTAGTCTTTAAGGTTAGAAAAATCCCTCAGAATTTGTACTAGAAACTGATTCTGCTGTTGTCACAATTCTGTTGTAAAACAACTCTGTTTCAACTTCGACCTTGATTCTGACTAGATTTCTTGTAATATCCGACCATCCCAGCTATATTATTTCACTCATGACATGTTAAAGAATTGATATGCACCTTTAGTGAGTCCTAGGGCCCACTATTTTTAGGTCAGACTCTCAGTCGTATTGGGATGCTCAGCATTGTCAATTTCTGAATAAGATTAGGAGACCCATTTCGACCAACCAGATTGCGTCCAGATTCTGTCTTTCAAAATGATTTTATCTGAATTTGAATCCTTCATGAAAGTTGTAATTCTGTACATGTAGATGAATATGGGTTTTTGAATTGCATGATTTCGATATCAAAAGCTCAAGATATTCCCGTTTGAAAATCTAGTGTGAAAGTAGAGAATCCTACTGCGAGAAGGATTCCAGCCCGAGTTTTTGCACTAAAGATTGATTCTCCTGCCGTTGTAATTTTGTTGCCCGTTGTTCTTAGGTCAAACTCTCAGTCATATCAAGATGCTCGGCATTGTCAGTCTCTGAATCAGATTAGGAGACCCATTTGGACCAACCAGATTGCGACCAGATTCTGTTTTTCCAAACGATTTTATCTAACTTTGAATCTTTCATGAAAGTTGTAGTCCTGCACGTGTAGATGAATTTGGGTTTTTGAATAGCCTGATTTTGATATTAGAAGCTCAAGATATTCTTATTTGAATATCTAGTGTGAAAGCTGAAAATCCTATCGCGAAAAGAATTTTGGCCCGGGTTACATTTCTGCTGTTGCCTTTGCCTTTCTTTTTAAAACAACAAAACGACACCGTCCTTCTTATACATTAATTCTCTTCTTTAGCTAAGGATATAAGACAACCCCATCTTAATTTAATTAGCATGGTACTTGTCGCGGGGTGCGCGAGCGCCGGCGCGACGTCTTCTGGTGACGGCGGAGGCTCCTGTCGTGCCTCCTATGTGAGGTGTGGTGTGTTGGGATTGTTTTTTGGATTTAATCATAAAATTATGATTAATGTTTAGGAGTCGCCACCTAGTATTATGGTCACTAGGAACCTATGGTTTGCGAGAGTCTGAGTAAGGAACTGGTTGTGCAAGGGGAAGACGGTTCACCCCCAGTGCACCCTACCTAAGGTAAGCTGCATTGTTGTTTGATTGTTTTTTCTAAGTCTGGTTTCTATTCGTTGGTCTTTTATAAGGCTCAAGGCAAATCTCTCTTCATGAGAGAGTCTCTATCTTATTGGGTTAAATCCTAACCATTCTAAAGTCTAAAATTTAGCATCGTATTTTTACATCTTGTATCTTTAATACCTGAGGGTGTACTTTATCGTGTAATTTTACACCTAAAAAATATTAAAGTCTACATCTGGATCCTAAAAAAAAATTGGAAAAAAGATTTTTGACATGTTGGCCAAATCCTAACGGATAATCATAAACTAGTTATGATATCCATTTTTGGATTTTTTAAAAAAACCATGGAAAAGATGCAATTTTTTTTATGAAAATATGCTTGGAAAATTTTTAGGATTTGGCTGTATGCATGAAAACAAAATATTTTTTTTTTGTTTTTGAAAAGGGAAATTGATTTAAAAGTTTTTGAGATTTTTTTTGAAAATGTTTTGATTTTTTTTGAAATGTTTCGGAAAAAACCGGGTATTTTAATACCGGATTTGTATTTTATAGTGTAAATATACAACCCGATATTATGCAAAATTGGTAGAAAAATATTTGAGAAAATCATATTTTTTTTAAAAAATGATTTTTGAAATTTTTTGAATTTTTTTTTAAAATGAGGGCTGGGCCGGATCCAACCCATCCATTTGGGCTGGGCCTGAACTGGCCCGACCCAAAGTGGGAAGCTAATTATTTTGGTCGCTGCATGCAGAATGAATTCTGCATGCAGCGACTGCAGTAGTGAACAACGGGGACGGTTGATGCAAGGCAGGGATGGAGAACCACCTGAGGTGGTGAAGGCCTGTGGTCGTGCTGGTGGAGAGGTTGGTGGCGGCGTTGATGGAGAGCTTAGCCGTTGGAGTTGCTACTGCGCAGGAAGAAGAAGTTTGCAGAGGAGAGAGAAAGGCCAGAAGGAGAAGAGAGAGAGAGTCGCGGTGGCTGCTTGGTGGTTGTGCTGGCTTCCTGTGGTGGAGCTGGTGTTCGTGGTGGTGTATAGGTTGGGTTTGTTGGTATTCTCGCTGGAGAAGGCAGCAGTGGAGAGGTGGAGAGAGCTGCAGAAGGCTGACGGGAAAAGAAGGAAAATGGAAACAGGGGGGAGGCTGGTTTTTTTGTGATTTTTGGACCCCATTTTCTCCTCTCTGAGGTCATCAACGGAGCCTCTATTTATAGGCGATGGAAGAGGGTAATCTCGTCTACACAAGGGTAAAATTTCAGCCCTTGATTCAGATGGGAAGGATCCCAACCGTTGGCTCAAAGTAGGCATGGTGCACTGTCAAATTGTCAAATCTGCAGCTGCAGGCTACCTGAGTTGGCATGTTTAGGCCGGCGTCAGCACCGATGGGTTGTAATTCAGAATGGACTATTCACATAGATCTGTAGAGAAACTGTAGAGGATCATTTTCGTGCAAGTTTGGTTAAATTTGGTGGAGTGTAGAGGCACAAAATGCACCTGCGAAGTAGGTAACTTGAGCAGTTATTTCAGAGATTTAAAGAAGAAGATGAACAGTACCAAAGTTCTGATTTTGGCCAAAGTTCATTTCAGTCCTCCCTCTTTAAATTACTTTCAATTGAACCCCTAATTGTCCATAAACTTCTGATTTAATGCAATTAAGTCCCTGATGAACTTCAATTGGAACCCCGAAGTTACACGCCTTTTACAATATAGTCATTGGTCTCGGATTTTGTCAATTTAACCCCTAATTGACCATTAAACTTTCAATTTCTTCAATTTCACCCAGTTTTTGTCAATTAAGCCCCTCAATTTTGGCCCATTTTACAGATTGGTCCTTGGCTGTGAATTTTGTCAATTTAACCCCTAATTGACCCCAAAACTTTAATTTTCTTGTAATTTGGCCCCTAATTTCAATCAATTAACTTGGAAAAAATGAAATTTGATTTCTTAAAATTTCAATCTCCTCAATTAAACCCAAATTAGGCTTCCAAACTTAACTTTTCACCAATTAAGTCCCAAATAAAATTAATTTGACCCATTTAAAGTATAATTAAGTCCTTGCACTTAATTAAATCCTTCAATTGGACCCAAATTAATTCTTAAACATAATTAAAATTTAATTTAGCCCATGATTAAATCAA